>Ga0154444_1206_pt1 | contig 18196 bp, 11 predicted proteins | sample RifGroC2_FD_105637 | JGI IMG/M metagenome (GOLD analysis project Ga0154444, IMG submission 105637) | Nitrospirae bacterium GWC2_42_7
TGATCGCTGCTGTGCATCAGGCCTGAAAGGCATATTCCGATCAGCCTTACGCTGTCTCTCAGTTTTATCTCGTCCAAGATCAATAATGCGCTTTTGTATATCTCGTGCGTGTGATTGGTAGCCTCCGGCAGTGTCGTCTGTCTTGTAAAGGTCTCAAAATCAGGATACCGTATCGTAAGAGATATTTTTCTGCCTTCAAACCCATATTTTCTCGCCCTTCTTCCGACCATCTCTGAAAGTTTAAGCATATACATCTCTATTTCATTCCTGTTGCTTATATTTTTTTCGAGCGTCATGCTGTGGCCTATGGATTTGGGGTCTTCTTCTTTTGTAATAAGAGATCTTGTGCATATACCCTGCCCCATCATCTTCAGCGTCTCGCCTGTGATACCGAATTTGTTCCTGAGCAGGCTTACAGGCGCCCTGCCGAGTTCACCGCATGTCCTGATCTTTAGTTGCTCAAGCTTTGCAGAGAGTTTACTTCCTATACCCCAGAGGTCACTGACAGGCAGGTCTTCCAGAACAGTGCTAATATTTTCAGGCCTTATCCATTTCAATCCATCCGGCTTTGCTATGTCGCTCGCAAGCTTTGCCAACAGGATATTCGGAGCAATGCCGACTGTGCAGTTTATGCCGAATTGTTTTCTTATCTCTGTCTTTATTGAATGTCCTATTTTTTCAGGCCCGCCAAAGAGGTGATGTGTTGTTGTTACATCCAGAAATGCCTCGTCTATCGAATAAACCTCTATCTCAGGCGTATACCGCCTGTATATTTTTTCGAGTTCAGTGCAGGTATAGGTATATTTCTCATTGTCTCCTACAACGAAAATAAGAGCAGGGCAGAGTTTCTTTGCTTCGTAAATGTTCATCCCGGTCTTTACGCCGAATTTTCGCGCCTCATATGAGCGGGTCACTATGATAGTCCTCGCACCTGAACCAATAACAGCGATCGGCTTGCCCCTGAGCTTAGGGTTTGCCTGCTGTTCAACAGAAGCGAAATACGCGTCCATATCTATGCAGAGGATTATGCTGGGCATTGCCATCCTACATTACCATGGATTACAGATACGGGCAGGAAATTGTATTTGAGCGGTTTTATTTTGGCGATATTCAAGCAGATTCACTTAATTCACAGAGTTCTCTGATGCGAAAAAAATTGCTTGAATGTATAAGGCCCAACATTTCAGACAATAACAGATTACTTGGAATCCGGAGATTATAAAATCTTCAAAGACTATGGATTTCAAGAAATTTTTCTCCGTATCAGAGAACTCCACCCTCTTATACATATTTCCTGAATGATTCGGGTCATGCCTCTATATTCTCGATCTTCCAGAGCAACGAATGCGCATCAAAAGACAATTCATAAAGTGTGCTGCCATCAGTAACAGAGAAGTGATAGATGTTGTTCTGCCCTTCTTTTGTCTGCCATGTATACGTAATATCCTTAATCTCAAAGAGCTTTCCTGACCATTTGAATTTCAGGGGCTTTATCCTGTACGGAAGCCCGAAAGATGCTATAACATTTATTGTCTCGCCAATTTCCATTTATTTGTCCTGTATCTGTTTAAAAACTATAACTTTAAAATAAAGTCTTTATTGACTCAAAAATACCCCTCTCCCAACCCTCTCCCCCAAGGGGCGAGGGTCAGAATGTTTCCCTCCCTTGAGGGGAGGGATTAAGGGAGGGTGACTGATAGTTTTCATGCTTCTCCGTAAATCAATAGGTCTTTCTTTAAGAGAGATTCTGGACAGAATGACAATAGAAAACCATCCATCATATCTTCCTTATCACCCCTATGACCTTGCCGATCATCTTCAGATCTTCAGGCTCATAGCTTATTGGTTCCATATTTTTATTCTCCGGCTTAAGTATTACTTTCCTGCTTTTTATGACTATTCTTTTTATGGTCGCCTCATCTTCTATAAGGACAACCCCTATTTCTCCGCTCTCGATAGTTTTTTGAGGCCTTATAATCACGTAATCTCCTTCAAATATACCTGCATCGATCATGCTGTCGCCTGTCACTTTCAGAGAAAAGGTATCCGAAGAAGGGAAAAGGTTCTTATCGATCAGGATATGCTCATCAATATCCTCTGCTGCCAGTATAGGTTTGCCTGCCCTTATCCTGCCTGCAACCGGTATCATCACACCCTCCGGAGATCTTAGACCAACTACTTCTATGCCCCTCGATCTATAGGGAGCGATTTTTATGAATCCCTTTTTCTCAAGTGTCTTGAGGTGTCCCCTCGCAGCAGCCCAGAGGAAACCGAAATGCTCTCCAATTTCCCTTACTGTCGGCGGATACCCAAGTTTTTGTATGCAGGTGGTTATAAACTCCAGAATGCTTCTCTGTTTCAGCGTCAATTCTTTCATATATACATATGTATACTACTTATTGGGCAGGCCTGTCAAGGGATTATCCCGGCATTGATTAGGATAAACAAAGAGGCAGTCCCATTTACAAAATCAAGATGGGACTGCCTCTTTGTTAACCAACGCTTAAAACTGAATCTGTCTTATTGCAGTCTTAATCCTACATCATCACCGGATACTGTTGCATCAGCGTTGGATGTTTGCAATTGTCCATCAGGACCTGCTGAAATAATCCATACAGGAGCGCCTACGGTTGCAAAATCTTTCGAATTCATCATATACGCATTGCTCCACGGATCTGCGGTAATCCTTGCAATATACGGCCCCTTCCAGTTGCTATAACAACCGTCATCAATAGGAAGCATATCATTAAAACCCCCTCCGTTCGGCCCAAAACCTTGTGCCACATAATTAGTAGGATAGTTCCCATCGCTGCCTATTACATCAAATGGTTTGGTCGGATCGCATGCCTGTGAAGCGTCCAGAATAGGCCATTGAGCTGTATCCTTCCTGAAAACAAACAATGCAGAGGATATCGACCTTATATCAGCAGAAGCCCTTGTGATCCTTGATTCATCAATCTCCTTGAAGATCATCGGCACCAGAATACCGGCAAGTATTGCGATAATGCCTGCAACAACTATAACCTCTATAAGAGTGAATCCTTTTCTATTGATCCTTCTCATCTGCAACCTCCGTTTTGTATTCATATTATACAAGCATTCAATTAACTCTATCGGCCAACAATAAACAGCTTCTAATCCCCTTCTCCTTTTCGATACAACTAAATCTTATTGCTTTCCTGAGGGTTTGTCAAGCCTGGGGTATATTTCCTTATTATTGGATTCTTCCTCATCAGATGAAGCAACAACTTTCTCTATCAACCACCTCTCCTTATCCTTCATCAGCTCATATGAAACATTATAAATAAAACCTTTTTCCTCATATATCTTCTCTCCGCTCCTGATATCCATATGAGCAAAATCCCAGACCTCCCGGGTCATGACAACAGCTTTATCCGAACCAGGAAAAGTAACTCCCTGAAAATCTATCTTCTTGAGCTGAGAATGCATACGAATATCAGCCTCTCCCAGAGCTGCCATGTGATAGTAAAGTTTTGTTGCCTGCTCTTTTGTTGCAACTTCCTGAAGCGGGTTCATATTCAGGCTCTTATATCCTTCGATAAGCAGCTGATTGTATCTGATAACAGTATCCTGTATTCTTGCTGTCTCCTTACTGCATCCTGATAGCAGAATTAACATTGTGAGTACAGCTATTGCATTTTTCATCTGAAATACTCAGTATGTATTGAACTCTCAACAAGCGGGACAAAAAAGATCGACACAACAGAGACAATAAAACACAGGACAAAGAAATAAGCGGACTTTTCGCCTTTCCATCCGAAGAAACGTCTTAAATGAAGATAAATTCCAAAGAGCACCCATGTTACCAGAGACCATGTCTCAATAGGATCCCAACCCCAGAACCTGCCCCATGACTGATATGCCCATATAGATCCTGCAAGCATACCTATTGCCCAGAAGGTGAAACCAAAACCCACAAACCTGTAGGCATAGATGTCAAGAGTATCTTTATCTGGAATTCTTTCAAGCCATTTTATTTTAGTTCTGTTCTTAAGAATATAAAAGACCGAAAGTGCAAGCGCAATCAATATTGTGCCAAGTGCGATTTTATAAAATGTAACGTGAAGGACAAGCCAGATACTTTGCAGGCTTGGAGGAAGTTTTTTCATCTCAGGGTTAAAGAACAGACTCAATGCGATAAGGAGAAAGACTGCGGGAAACGTGAAGATGCTTACAGGCCTGATCTTCGGGAAAAACCTGCTGAAGGCAAGGAATGTAGCAAGAGCTATCCATGCATTAGAGGAAAGCACCTCATATCTCACCATGTAAGGCCCATGTCCTGCTATTGCCCACCTGTAAACAAGCGCTATGCCGTGAACAATAAGCCCTGTGGCAACAATATAATAACTTGCTGTTTCAGCTTTTTCCTTTCTGAATATCAGGCCGTATATATTTATGACCGATGCTAGCACATAGATGATAACTGCCAGCCAATGAATAGCTGTGTCTATAATAAGCGGATTGTTCATTCTGATTTCCTTCCTCCTAAAGTTTTGTATATTCCTTCGAACTCTTCCATATACAGACTCTCAAATCTGCCGCCCCGGCACAAAAGAGAAAATCCCCCCCCTGATTTTATGAGATATATCTCACTGGGAGGCAAGAAATATGTAAGTCCTATGCCTGCAATTATAATAAAAAAACCTATAAAAATTCCCGGCATGCCTGTGATATCAAGTAAAATTATCCCCGACCATTTTCTAGCATTAACAAGAGCCGCTTTATACGGACCAAGCTGTCCGCTCTCCCCCAACCTCAGAGGGACTTCGCCGATTATCTTCTCTCCATTTACTAACCTCAGGACCAATAATGGGTTCGAACTGTCCATTGTCTTCTTATCGGCATCTGCAAAATACTTGGCTTTTAGCAAGAATGGCAAACCCTCATATTCAAAATTATCATAGCTTGGTTTGTCCCTTTTTGCGGGGTATTCCATATCAAGTCTCATTCTAAATTCATTGCCATCTTTTCCTGAGAGCACCACCAGAAAAGTATTTCCGAATGTTCTTCCCTGATAAATCCGAACTCCCTGATAATTGGCTATCTTATTGATTGCGAGTTCATATTTCTTTGTCCTTCCTTCCGGGTCTATAAAACTCACAACAGATGAAAGGTGTTTCAGGTGATCTGTTTCCCAAAATTCAGGGTTGATTTCTTCAATTTTCACAGCCTCAGGTAAAAGCAGATTTTCTGCAAGAATGCCTTTTTCCTCTCCGATCAAAGGGCTTCTGGCCGGGAATACTTCTCCCTCAGCCAAGTTGATCTGCCCTCTCCTCTGGGTCAGCACAATAAGAAGTGATGAGGCTATTACTAAAACAATACCGGAATGAAAAAGCACACTTCCCCAATAACTCCATGGATGTTTAACAAACCTGACAACTCCCTTATTCCGGGCAATTTTCATATAGCCCTGCTTTTTCATTGACAGTACAATCTGCTCCAGCGAACTGTTTATTGATATTCCCTGAGTCTCTCGCATCTCTTGCAGTTCAAATGTCTTTTTCATAGCAACTTTTATCTGTTCATAAGTAGATAGCGTTATTGAGACAAAAAACATAAACAGAAGAAAAGCAAACCAAGGGGTAGTATATAAATGGTCAAGACCAACACTGTTAATAAACACAACAAGAGCAGGATGTTCCGAATTCCATTTCGCAATATTTGCAGGTGTTGCGGAGAATCTCTGGGGCACAAAATACGCAGCAACTACTGTAACGAGAATTAATGATATAAGCCAGAGGACGGTCTTTCTTGACAGAAAAAAACGCTTTAATGCTTTCATGACTGCTTATTTTAACTTAAAATGAATAAAAACCAGGGGGTAAATTTAAGGCCGTGGATAATTCCACGGCCTTTTTGTCTTTATTTTGAAGGGACTACCAGCTTTCACCGCTGGCTGCCGTATGTTCATTGCCATAGCAGCCCCTGTCATTACAGGCATTATTCTGTGGATAGCTGTTCCGGCTGTATTTGTTGAAAAGTTCGAGTTCCGGCAGGCCGCCGCCGTTTCCATCTGGCCAGTACCGGGCAGGAAGATTGGCAGTATTTTGAGCAGCGCTTATCAGCCTCGACACCTTGCCGCCGTGAGGCACTCTTATATGGCATTGCAAACATCCATTGTCGCCACCTCTACCATAATGTATTTCATGCACATTATTTTGCTGTTGAGATGAATTGTTTATAGCCGGATGACAGTTGGCACAGAAAAGCCCGTCAGCAGTTCCGATATCTGTTGCCTGAGTATTCAGCAATCTGAATGTCCCTGTTGAAGTACCATTTGCCGCAGCAGTCCTGTAAGGCCATGCCTTGTTGGTTCCGGCAAGCATCCATTTTACTGAAGAACCATGAGGCCCTTTTGAGGCTGTTGAACTCGTTGAATGACAGTCTGAGCAGGTCATTGTCTGGTTGCCGACATTCTTCCATGGTTCACTAACTTGAGAAACATCAAGAGCCTTAGGTGTAAGAGAGTTCGGGTAATTGTTCAGGCTCGTCACAATAGGATGCCCTGATCTGTTGTTAGGGTTGAACTCAAGTCCAAGGTCGGTAAATCCAGCTGCTCCGCTCCCGCCCCAGCTTGTAACATTGGCATTTGCACTGGAATGGCATTTAAAACAGACCTCCCATGTAGACTGAGCGGTTACAAGCGCAGCGGTGGTTGTTGAAGGGTTATATGTGGTTACTCCGCCCCAGTTTGTACTGTTCCATGTTGCAACTCCAACACTCGTAGCCCCATTCTGTGCATTAGGAATTTTGTCTATTGTATACCTGCTTGTATTATTAGGATTAGTTGTCCAGTTCGGACTGACAGTAAGTGTTGTGCCTGTGTTGCTGCTGATAGTCCTCTGTTGGCCTGCTCCAGTCCCTGAGATTATTGAGACCGTCCAGCCTGCCCAGGCATTAGTAACCCAAGCATTATTCCCTGTTTTATTACCGTCTGTGATCGTACTTGCAGCTCCGGCAGTTGCCAATCCTGTATTGTTCAGGAGCAAAATAGTATATCCATTTCCAACTGCAGGTGTTGTCCATGTTGTTGGACCAACAGTCAAAACATTTGTATTGTTAGAACTTATCTGGCGATTTTCCACAGTGCCTGAAGTCTTTCTTACTGAATATCCCTTCCACATATCAGTTGTCCAGCCCACTGCGTTTGTATCAGCAAGAGTGGTAGAGCTTCCTCCTGCAGTAGCTGTACCTGAATAAGCATGATTTCCGCGATACGCAGCATGCGGGGAATGGCAGTCAGTGCATTCAACATGTTTATTGCTCGCTATATATCCGCGTGTCTCATCTGTCGGAGACGGTTTGTGTTTAGCACTGTAATAAGTGACGCCATGTGCCCTGCTTGGAGGCGTACCAGTAGGATCAGTATAAGTAAATGTTATATTGTCAGGTATTACTACATTGCTCTGAGAAGAACTGCCAAAAGTATATTCAAGTGCATAATTACCTCCGGTAGAAACAAAATTCGACTCTATCTCAAGATCCACGATAATCTTGTCGCCAAAAGCAAGTGAAACAGCACTGCCGGCTGCTGTTGTAATTGTCTGAAGACCTGTTGCTATCGGCATTTCAACTGTATGTGTTGTCCTCGGCACTATCGTGGATCCGAATGCGCCACCTGCTGTCCATGTATAAATCATATAACGACCTCTCGCATTTGCATTCACCGTGCTTTCTCTGTCATAAATATTTATCGTCCAGGCAGCAGCAGTTGTTGTTGTGGCTGTTGCAACTGGGGGAGATACAAAGACCACTCTCTTCCAGCGCTGAGTTACAGTATTTGTAGCGCTTGCATTTGTACCGACTGCCTCTGTTCCTCCAACTGTCTCGTTTGCAACTGTTGGCGCAAAAGGTGACATACTCCTGATGTTAGCTGTACCACCAGCCAACGGCTCAGCATTGAATGTTGCATTTGAAGGCAATGTCAATCTGGCATTGTTATTTCCCCATCGCTCTCTGAAGCTGCTGGTTGTTGTCGACTGGTTTGTTGTCTCCACCTCGGCAACGATATAATCACCGGCATTAAACGTAATGCTGCTGCCGGTATCGTTCGCGCATGTGATGGTCTGCATGTAATAGGATGCGCCAACATTATTACCCATCTCCGTACCGCTCTGACATGCTGCTGAAGTATTCACTATGGTTCCGCCGGCTGCGCCTGTATAGCGTCTTACGTTATAGCGCGTCCTGCCATTCGAACCATTATTGCCCTCATAGTCTTCAATATTAAGAGTAAAGGACTCGCCATTATTTATGGTCCAGTTGTTCTGAAGAGGCAAGGATATGAACTGTGCATGTCGTTGATATTGATTTGCCGTGGACGAACTATTATAGGCAGTGTTCTCGTTTGTACCTCCCGCAACAGGAGTCATAAGACGCCGCCAGTATGTTGTAGCATTATAGGTGCCAGAATTAATGAAATAGCCATTCGGATAAGCAGAACCTAAGGTGCTGTCATCTGCTCCTCTCTGCAGATAAACAACATTAGTATTGGAAGAAGTGGTGTAATGATCTGTCGGGGCTACCCCTGATACAGACTCCTGTAAAGAGGGCTTCATATATAATGTATTTGTAGTCGTGGTTGAACCTGCGGGTGTTCCCGGACTACCCAGATTGAATGCTGTATAAATATCCTCAGATGCATTTGTCATTGCCGCAACATTGTAATAATCCTTGTTTGCTATAGTTTTCTTTGTGCCGCCTATTGCATCTGTTGTCTTGCTGTGGCATCTGAAACAGAATGCCTCCTCAAGGGGGTCTACTGTTGCTGCACCTAAAGTGGAAATCAACCTTCTTGACGCATTATCATGAGTTGCGAACTTGGGTGTTACATTGGGGGTTGAACTATTATTCTGGAAGGTCTTTGTGTCATTTCCAGTATTGTGGCACTTCGAGCAGTTAGCTCTAAAAACCCCGCTTTGAGTGCTTATGAACGTGCTTGTTACCTCATAGTTATGCGCTGCAGGTAATGAAGGATTATACATTGCCTTATTAACCACCGGGGTTGTAGTTGTATTGTCATCTTTCTGATTTGAGATGTTCTTGGCCATTGCAGTCATGTGACAGCTTGTGCATATCCCGCCATATAACTGGGTGCTGTCAAAATCCTTATTTGTATAATACTCATAGGCAGTGGGAGCGCTGAAAATACTTGTTCTCAGGTTATACGCCCTTCCCGGAGAATTGGCATTCAGCATCGGGTTAAATGTAGTGTGGTCAACATGACACATTATGCATTTCCTGCTCGCGTGGGTTACCGTACTCGTAGGAGCTGTCAGCGGGTATACTCTGCTTGTAAGTGCATCCGGATACATCACATGATGGTATCCTGCATTGTCGTCCATATCTACCTTGTGGCATTCAGTACAGTAATAGGTGTTACTCCACATTGCTGTATTGGTATCGAGGCCGTCAGGATGACATGATACATTTGTGCAGGTGCTGACTGCCGAACTGCCATAAGCAAAGGTGAATGACCCTATCGTGACAGGCTTTGCTGCCCCTATTTCGTTTCCTTCCCATGCAGGATATGTTCCGTCTGTATCAATATTATAAACCTTGTTCATATGTGTTACTTTACTTGCGATCGAGGTATTATCGGCCGTTGTCTCATAATGACAGTGAGCGCATGACGGGTCCTCAACAGTACTGCCGCTTTGCCTCAGATGCAGCTGATGCGCGTTGGGTGGGGTCCCACTTATATTTATAGGCGCGGCCTTTCTGTAGTCTGATGGATCATAATATGTATTGCTGTGACAGTCATAACATTGCCTGTATTTCTCTGTTCCCCAGTCCAGCGAAGCGTTCGGAAGGAGTGTGCCGGTCTTGACTGAAGTCCCGTCGCTATGGCAATAAGTATTGGTACAGTTACTTCCACTGCCATCCCCATATCCGATACCAGGGTTGAAAGAGGATCCTTTATTATAAGTGCCACCATAAAAAGTGTCGATCTTCACTTCAATAAAACCATTTACATGTTTGGTCTTTTCACTGGTTGTACCGTTCAATGTATCATGGCATACATAGCAATTCTGATCAGTACAGGCATCAAAAATATCAACATATGTTTGGCTCCAATTATGACATATCAAGCATGGCGTAGGGTCATTGCAGTCATTCCTGTTCAAATCCCTGTAATGGCTTCCATGACTTCCGGTGCTTAGGCCTCTGCCATGCTGGGTTGTACCAGTTCCCGCAGTGGAGGGATTCACATGACAGTTTGTGCATCTGTTCCTCTCTGTTGTCCATGTCATAGTACTGTATACAGATGGCGGTCCATAACCTAAATTGCCCTGGACATTCGAATGACAATAGACAGTGCAGTATCCATATGCTCTCGGTGTAACGCCATCTGAAGGCACCGCAGTACCTGAAGCTATGCTGTAGTATCCATCTCTCGTCCTAAAATCAGCTGTATTAAAGTGCCAGTCAACATAACCATTAACATGTTTTGTTTTATCAACTATTGTATAACTTGAGTATGCTCCTGAAGAACTTGGCGTGCCGACTCCACTTAAATCACCATGGCAGAGCGTACATGAATACTCCCGGTTATATGTGTGCCAATCTATAGTCTCACCTGTAAGCCTGGCTGAGCTGGTCACATGCCTTTCATGGCTTCCTGTTATAGGAATGCTCGGTTCATCATTTAAAGCATTATGGCATAATGTGCCGCATGGTGCAGAAGGGGCTGGTTCGGTATGTGTGATAGGGAAATTCTTTCCGCTTCCCGGATAATTGCCATGGCAGTATGTATTTGAACAGGTGCCTTCACTGTAATTATATGTATACTCATTCCAGGTAAATGTTTCGAAAGAAGCTGGTGCGTATGTGCCGGTTGCTGCACTTTTAGGGTCCTGAATAGCCACACCTGCAAATATGACCTCAACCGTATGTGGATTGTTCTCAGGCCCACCGGTATTTTGGTGTATCCCGCTATGGCAGATACCGCAGTCATAGCCATACGTAGATACCGTTGAATCTATTATCAGAGAACCATAAACATATCTGGCTGATTCTCCATGAATGGTATGTCTCCCTGTATCAGGCGGTGCTTTATGACACGTAAAACAGTCACGCCCCCTGAATCCCTCAGTATGAAGATGACATCTTGAACAGTTCTCTGTTGGGTCCTGATAGTGGCCATTCTCAGGGTTCCCGGTTGATACCCATCTTAGATCAGAGGTCGTGGGATTTTTTGTCTGGGTATGACATACCTGGCAAACACCTGTTATATTAGTTCCTGTAGCAGAACTGTTCACATAACTTCCTGTAGCATTGCCTGTTCTATTATAAAAACGTACAGTTTCAGGAATGGTTGTAGTTGATAGATATGAATAATTATTTACAGTCTTCCTTATGAGGTCTATATTTGTAGTGTTATGAGCAGTGTGACAGTCAAGGCAGATAGTCTCCCATTTTCCATACGCTGAAGGGGTTGAAGGATCAGCATGACTTGTCTGGCTTGAATGGCCTTGTATTTTATGACAGTCCATGCAGAGCTGGCTCGATGAGTCTCTTACCATCAGCTTGCCATCGCCTGTCTTTGCGCCCCTTACAGTTATTGAAAGACCCGGCGATCTGCTCGCTTGAGACGCACCTGCGTCATTATATGCTATAAACCTGATCGTGTGAGTTGAGTCGTCAGCATAAGCGCTTAAGTCCCATACATATTGAAAAATCCTGCAGTTAGTCCCGCAATCTCTTGATGTCAATTCAATACCTGTAGATGAGTATGCGCCAGTATCTATTTTGCGTCTCACTCTGGAGAGTCCAGAATTAATTGAGACAGGACCATCAGAATCCCATATTTGTACTAAAACAAGGACCGATGGTTTACTTACTGCCGCACCTTCGATCGGGGTTAAAATACTTACTGTAGGGCCAGGGGAAACAGCAGAAGCCGACAATGGCATTAAAAGAACAAAACATATACAAAGAATGCCTAACAGTATCTTATGGCCCATTTTCATGTCCCTTCCGTTAAAATCAATATGATCCTTTATAATTCTCATGTTATGGGACATCCACGGTAAGACCATTGGAATCAGTATAATGCATCTTATGGCAGGTGAGGCACCTCACCCTGGTTTGCTTATCAAACACAAGATTATTAGTCTTATTAGCGCCGGCAGTTGTACCAGGTTCTGACAAACTGTTGTTTTGGTATCGCGGAGCTGTCTGTTGTTCTCCGCCGTCAAAATCACGTGGTACCGCGTGGTTCAATCCCCTCTCATTCTCAAGCGTTTCTCCTACTGAATGGCTGAAAACATTAATACCGTCTGCAGGATATGAACTGTCCTCACCTTTTATCCTTGCATAAGTCATAGCCCTGTAATAGTGACAATCCTGACAAAGATCATTTGCTTCATTTTTATCGCATGACTGATCATTGACACACAAAAAAGCAGTGCGCATAAAATGCCTGCCGGTGCTGACACCTTCTGTATAAGGGGGAGCAGCAGGATCCCATGATTCTGCTCTCTGGTTATGCGGGTTGTGACATACAGAGCAGTACACTACACCGCCTGAAATAGTAAGCCTTGCTTTAAGATCTTGATTGTAAAGCTCACTGACAGCTCTTAACCCATAAGCATTTGTAGAAGCGCCTGTTGTAGTAGGCATAGTTCCGATCCAGCTATGATTATATCCGTAAGTCCCCGGAATTGTTTTTCTTGTTCCTACTTGAGCAGTAAAAGGCTTTCCAGTGGGTTGATCCGTCCAGTTATGACAAGAAAGGCAGAGATTTGCATTCTCTTCTTTGGTCAGACTTGTTCCCGGAGCATTATGAAGGGTATGGCATTCGTTGCATGGTACTGAGTCATCACCAGCAGTCTGAGTATGAGGAGGATCAGTGGCCAAAGATATTTCAAACAGGAATATCAGGACGATCAAGGTTAAACCTGAGAACAATATTTTCTTCATATTTATATTATAACCGGTATAAATGCTCATAGTTTAGTCGGCAAACCTTCCCAAGCTGATATTCACACCATACATGCTATCCATCGCCTTTATGGTTGTGTCCATAAATATTCCGTCAGAATCAAAAAATCTTATTAAAGACATATTGCGTTTATCAGTACCTGCACCTGCTGCGATCTCGTCAACTCCATCACCGTCAATATCACCAAGGCATACGGCATAAGTCTTTAAATAACCAAGGTCTCCGAACACGTCTATTGTTATGCCGTATTCTTTACCCTCACCACCCAGGATCCTGATTGCAGATTCTTCTTTCTTCTTGCTGACAGCCTGAGTAATGCTCAGGCCTATTTCGTCCACCCCATCGTCGTCAATATCACCTGCTGCAATACGAGGGAGGTATTTGGAACCTGATGGAATACTCCAAAGCTGCGTAAAAGTATTTTCAGCAGTATTGATATCAAATGCCCTCACACTTTCTAAATCAGCCAGTATGGCCTCAATGATACCGTCTCCATCTATGTCTCCAAGCGCTATCGAAAATTCACCCTGAATATTCTCTGTAAATAATACTGGCTTTTCCTGTATTTGTCCATCAGCATAAGTAAAGACTTTTATTACCCTTCTCTGCTCCATGCTGGTAATTATTTTGTTCTCTAAAGCCATTAGAATTTCGGCCTTGCCGTCATTGTCTATGTCGCCCACAGCAATGTCTGCATTATTATACGATTTGGATAATGCCAAAGAAGCAAGTTCCGTTCCCTCAAACGAATAAACCTTTAAACTGCTTATATTGTCAGTAACAACTATTTTATCAATGCCCTCACCATCAAGGTCTCCGGCAGCAACCCTCAAGCTTTGAATCTTATTAAAAGGAACTACTGAAAAGACCTTGTTGCCTGTTAAGGTAAGTACAGAGAGTTCCTTGCCTTTCTTATCGCCTGAGCCGGCAATTATATGTGTAACAGCCAGCTTCTTTGTATATTCTCCTCTGATCACTGCTGCTTTGCCGGACTCACCGGACTCAACAGTAAAACTCCTGCTGTAAGGCCTGACATATCCGCTGACATGATCAAAAGAAATAAAATATCTGCCTGCTTGTACAGCCTGTTTTGCCCATGACATGCCTGAACCGGAATAGTTCTGCGGCCCGGTAATGGTAAATGAGGCTTCGTTAAGGTTAGTCGTGACCTGAATATCTCCGGCACCTATCACGTTCACTGTTACACTTGCAGAAGCCGGGCTCCCGATAACATTAATTCCGGCATTTATTTCTACATATGCTGTATATGTGCCGGAGTCAAGTTTATTTATTTCATCATTAATACTGACAATTGGTGAAGATGGTGTCGTCCCTGCAGAATTACCAAGAGTAAGCCACTCTGCAGTTGTATTGCCTGTCCATGGAATATTTGCGCCGATAGAACTGATCAGCAAAGAGCCGGAAGGCAGATCTGCTGAATTCTTTTCGTATGTAAAAGTAAATGATGATGGAGCAATTGAAAGAACCGGCATCTTGACTTCCACACTTAACTTGAGCAAAGACACTGTACCGGAAGGAGTCATGAATTTAACTTCGACGTTGTAGTTGCCAGGCAAAACCTCAGCCGGATCAACGATCACATCAACAGATGAAGGTGTTGTACCGGAATATGCTGAAAGGGAAACCCACTCTTCAGACACAGTAGCTTCCCATTCTGTGTCAGTCACCGCTGAACTCAAATCAACAGTCTGTGTAACAGAAGGCCCCCTGGTATAGGCAATAAAACCCAATTCATCCTGTGATAGTTCAATGCTGCTATATGCATCTATTCCCAGAGAATCTATCCTATAGTTATTGCTATTGGCAACAAACATCTTGCCGTCACGGTCTATTACTGCATCTGTCGGTGTTTTGAACTCAAGAGTCCCGGCACCGTAATTACCAATATAGTTCAAGAAAGCCCCGTTTCCTCTGTCATAAACAGCTATAACGCTATGGAATGCATCTGTTACATATATCCGTGTGCTGTCAAATGCAATGCCGAGCGGGCGAAGGATCTTATTCCCTCCCCCCAGCATTCCACCGCCATTGCCTTTAATGCTCTTTTTCAATATACCGGTCAGGCTATAAATCCTTATATATAAGTTCTTATAATCAATAACCAAGACCTCGCCTGCTTCATCATCAACAGCTATTCCAGAAGGTACCCTAAGAAGGCCTGAACCAAAAGTGCTTAGCAAAGCGCCGTCAATGGTTGAATAAACCTTTACCATGTTAGCTTTACTGTCTGTCACATAAACTTTTCCTGTGCTTGAAACCGCTATATCATTCGGAAGAACAAATTCACCGTCGCCGATGCCGAGCATAAAAATAAGATTGCCTTCCAAGTCATAAACCCCGGCGTTCTTATTCTTTGCATCTGTTATGTAAAGCATTCCGAATTGATCTGCAGCAATACCTAATGGAGTACCTTCAATGCCAAAAGCATTCAAAAACAGACCATTGTTCGAAAAAACACTGATCAGTCCATTCATAGGATCAGTTATATATATTTTCCCTTCAACGCCTGCGGCAATTCGCGCAGAAGCGCCAGAAGGAACAGTGTAAACACCCACAGGATCTATTGAAGGAGGAACAGCAGAGAACGCAACACCTGTTAATAGTATTGAAATAAATAGGAAAAACAGTATTGATAACTTGCTCTTCTTTTTACGCATAATGCCTTAATATATTATTTGCAATTAACATGCCATTTTTTATCAAACAGGACTATTTCTTGAAAACTATGGGGTATGATAACACATTCTTATTTTTTCTTCTATTGTTTATTTCCACGAAAAAAAGAAAAAAAGGAAGCAATTTTCGTCTGCAGAAAATTGCTTCCTTCTACAAAAAACCTTACCGCCGGAATCTTATTTTTTCATTCTGCTCAAAATCCTTTTTATCTCTTCCGGCATCTCACCCTGCATATGCTCAGCCAGATAAGAATTAGTAGAAATAAGCTTCATGACTTTTATCATGAATTCCTGTTTTTCCGGGGTCATGCTGTCAAGATTTCTCATCTTATGCATATAAAAATCACGTGATGCATGTCCCAATTCCTTCCTCACCTCGTTTATTGTCATCTCCCTCGGCTTTACCACCGGTTCAACCAGATTATACTTACTGTAGTCAAAGATCTCAATGTAAGGCTTAAGCATTGGGTATATCTCCGAATAAGGCCATGGTGCTATAGCAAGGAAAAATGCAAGGTCAGGGTTATAATATTTGGCGAGTTCTACCGTATGTTTTATCTTCTCCGCAGTATCATCAGGCATTCCGAGGACAAAAGAGGTTTCAGATACTATGTTATAACTGTTTATCAGGTCAAGAGCCTTTTTGGATTGTTCAACCTTTATATCTTTTTTGAAAATATCCAGAGTTTCCTGGGTTGTTGCTTCTACCCCGACATAAATGTGATCTATGTTGGCTTTTTTATACTTCCACATTATATCCTCGTCCCGGATTATGTCGTCCACCCTTGTTTCCATCAGTATCTTTGTTCCGACCTTTCTTTCTATCAGCAGGTCGAGAATCTTCTCCCATCTGCGCCTGTCAAGGGTTGGGGTTTCATCTGATATCATTACAATATTTACCCCATATGTATTCCTGAGATATTCGAGTTCTCCAACAAAATTCTCCGCAGTTCTTCCACGCCAACTCCTCTGCCAGAACAATTGTTGTGAACAAAATGTGCATTGTTGAGTGCATCCTCTCGATGAACTTACAACAGCAAGCCTTGAATCTTCCACAGGCCTGTACGTATATATAGGCCAGTCTATAAGGTCCCATGCAGTCGGAAGGGAGTCAAGGTCTTTTATAAACCCTCCAGGCAGAGTTACCTCTACCTTTTCCCCTTCTCTGTAAGCTATGCCCTTAACCTTTGAAATGTCTGCTCCCTGGGAAAGTGCATTCATCAGGTCAACTATCACATTCTCGCCTTCTCCGCAGACTACATAGTCAACATACATATGATGATCTTTAAATATCTCTTCGTAGCAAAATGTAGGATGGACATTTCCAATTACTGTGATGATCTCCGGATTAATATCTCTTGCGAGTTTCAAAACCTTTAATGCATCAACTATTTCAGCAGTAAATGCTGTTGTTGCCACAACATCCGGCTTAAGATCCGTTATCTTTTTTTGTATATCCTCATAACCATGCCAATAGCTCATCGCATCGTAAATAAAAGGGTCGTACCCTGCTGCACGAAGGCTGCCGGCGATATACACAAATCCGACATTCATCCAGACGCCCGCTGACTCAACAACTCCTGAATGGTAAGGAGGGGTAATAAGCAGTATTTTTCTGATCTTTTTCATTGTTTATATATTAAGCAATTTTAGAGCAATTATTAAAGGCACTTTCACTTAAAAATAGCAAATAAACATATTTATTGCTGATCGATACTTTTTTTGAGTTAATCCTAAAAACGGCAGTTCGAGTCTGTCATTGCGAACCTGCCTGCCGGCAGGCAGGCAAAGTGAAGCAATCTCGCAGTTTTATCCTGAGATTGCCACACACCCTTCGGGTGTTCGCAATGACATGTTTTTATTCACTTTTTCGTTTTAACTGCTTTTTTTAGGTTAATAGGGTGGATCCCGGAACAATCACAGAGAGTACGAACAACCACAACAATTTGATTGCAGATTCCGGTTTTCTTCAGATGAATTACTTGCTATGGCAATCAGTACAGATCTGGCTTTTGTCACTCTCAATAATGGCTTTGTCAAATCAACATCTTTTCCTGGTTCACGGACATTATGACATAGGGGACATTCAAGCCTGTTGACGAACAGCTATAGATTATTGGTTGTTTTCCGGTGCCTTTTCTGCTTTTTTATTGCTTTTATACTCGTCATCCTGGAAATCAGGGCCCCTGCCGATAAAAGTAATCCCTTTCAGATTTATTCCCTTTGTAATACGCCCTGTTTTTACAACAACTTTGCCAAGATTTGACTGTGGGGTCTGTTCTCCATATTCATCAACAATTTCGCTCTCCACAGGCGGCCCGCCGCCATATCCGCTCCTTAGCTTTAAATAATAGTCGCCGCCTTTATGGACTCTGAGAATGTATCTGCCGTCCTGTCTGGTTTTTTCTGAAGCAAACAAGGGCTTACCTACAATGGTCGGTGTCACGAACGCGACGACCAGCGCTCCTTCCACAGGTTTGCCGTCTTCATCAAATATGTGACCTTCAATACCAGTAATCCCCTTTTCGACAGA
>Ga0154444_1149_pt1 | contig 18064 bp, 14 predicted proteins | sample RifGroC2_FD_105637 | JGI IMG/M metagenome (GOLD analysis project Ga0154444, IMG submission 105637) | Nitrospirae bacterium GWC2_42_7
TTAAAGGCTCTCCGTTGAGTTTCCTGTTTCCATGTTGCGATTTATATAACTGGCGTCAGATGAGAAAGTCTTTGTCTCAAATTTCTCAGCCCAGTTGATTTTTGCGGTCAGGCGCATCATAGCTCCAAGGGTTAAAATGGCGCCGATTGTGACTGTTAGGCCTGTATATCCTTCGAAGAAGTGTGCCAGAGAAAAGAGTATCAGGAAAATAAAATGAGAAATTCCTACTTCTACGGCAGCAAAACGCGCTCCAACAACAATCCTCATATATGAGATCACAAGGAACATTGAAGTCACAGAAGCTATCAGAAAAGAAATGTAAATATCAAGATGGTCCACTATATAAGAAAAAAGCAGATGGAACGCAAAGAATGAAGCAGCGAGGAAAATGTAGTTCATCGGGTGTATTTTGATGTCTTTGATAATACTTACCATGAAAATTACGAAAAAGAAAAAGATGAGTGATACCGGGGCAAAAAAGCTCATCTGGCTCGCAAGCGGCCCTGGGTTCAGTTTCTCCGGCATGTCCATCCCGATCTGAAAACCTGATATGAGATTTTTATATTGCCATTCAAGTTTCCACCCTGTAGCAGTTTTTTGCTTCGATGTTGGTGAGATTACGTTCGTCGGAAAATCTATGTCATTGAAGTTTGTTGTCATGGAAAGGCCGAATTGTTTTACCCGGTTTACGCCTTCGCCAAATTTATAAAACCATTTATCAAGTCCCTGGGAAACATATCCAACTTCGATCACACCTTCCTGACCTGCTCCAAGCAAAACAGGAATGGATATGACCTCCTGAGAGAAATCGTTAATTTCGATAGGTCTGCCGTTTATGCTGAGTCTGAAATTGTCAAAAATTGCGTTTTTTGATGGGAAGGTAAAGTTAATATTAAAAGTCTCCATATGTGTGAGAGGGTTGCTTATCTTATATATTCCTGAGAAATCAACTTTGTATGTGTCATACCACAACAGGCCCTTTTTCCTGTGTGTCAGATCAAAATCTACATTTACAGTGCTTGTATCGAGGTTTACATTTTTTATGCACGTCTCCGTTATTGTTTCTAATTTCCCCTTATCATTCTTTACTTTTCTCTGATATTTTTGCTCATAAAAAACGTTTGGGGCTTTTTGCTCATGGATAGAGCCCCAGAGTCCTTCCACCTTACCATATAATTTTGAGCTTTGATTATACGTCCTGCCGCTTGTTGTGCCTCCAAGAAACATCCACGCTACACTTGCCGCTGCTAAAATCAATATAATTGCAACTATTCTCTTTGTCATGTCCTTTGCCCTCCTTTTTAATTTCTAGATCTGATTTAAAGATACAGGACTACTTTGAGGATAGTATGAAGTGAGTGTGAAATGGCTGTGAAAAATTCAAACAAAAAGGAAGGTAGCGGGTCAAGAGATTGTTTTGATACGCCTTGCAGGGAGCCTGAGGGCTGCTATTGCGCCACCGTCAGATAAGTTTTTTAGTTCAATGCTCCCCTGGTGAAGAAGCGCTACTTCTTTTACAAGACTAAGGCCTAATCCGGAACTTTTTCTTCCTGTGTCAGGACGCTTGAGAGAATAGAAACGTTCAAACACCTTATTGAGTGCATAATCAGGAATACCAGGGCCGTAATCCCGAACTGTTAATTCAATAAAACCATCCGGCATGTTTATGATGTTCACAATGATCTTTCCGCCTTCAGACGAAAAATCTATTGCATTCTGAAGCAGATTAACAACAGCCTGCCGTATAAGAAAACGGTCACCTTCTAAGAAAGATTCCTTGTCAACTTTGCTTTCAAATAATATTCTTTTTGCTTCAAACACCGGGATCATATCTTTTCTGGCATCATTAAGGATTTCATTTATATTTAACCTTTCAACATCCTGAATGCTCTTTTTGCTCTCAAGTGAAGACAGCAAGAGAAGCTTTTCAACTATTGTCCTTATCCTCTCAGTCTCGATATGGATATTTGACAAAAAACGGGACTGCTGTTCAGGAGGGACCTTTTCCTTCAATAACTCCAAAGCTCCCTGAATAGCAGAAAGCGGACTTTTCACCTCATGAGTAAGGGTCTGTACATAGTTTTCAATATATTTTTTTCCGTCAAGTGCATCTCTCATTTCCTCAAATGCCTCGCCAAGCTCTTTAACTTCATTTTTACCAAGTTTGGGCAGAGAGACTTTTTTGCCGTCGCGTATTGACTTGGCATAAGCAGTAAGCTGCTGTATCGGTTTTGTAACCATTCGTGACAGCAGCAACCCAATAAGGACCACTGATAAACAAACAATCGTTCCGCCGAAAATAATTCTCTTTTTTGAGTTTTCAACAAAGCGGTTTGCTGTGCGTGTTGGCTTGCCGACTGAAAGCACGCCGATTGTTTTTCCTTTAACGATTATTGGAGATGCTATATACATGACACTTGAATAAGGATCATTTGTAATATCATGGGAAGTCCTTGCACCGTATTCTCCTCTAAGCGTACGTCTTACGTCTATCCATTGGGAATAGTCCTTGCCCTCGTCCCTGCCGTTATCAGAATCGAATATAACTGTTCCGAGTGTATCTGTAATATATACTCTAAAGTCCACATCCTGCTTAATAAAGTCATAGATCTTTGCTGAAAACGATTTGTTATGTATGTCTTCAAAAGTCTTACGGAAGATTTTTATATCTACCTTGTCCCCTTTGATATTCATTGCGGCAATTGAAGCTAGAATTCTGGAAGTATCTATGAGAGATTCTTCAGTGATTTTACGGTATTGAGGTTTAAGGTCATTTACAATCCAGGAGACTAAAACATAGAAACTGATCCCGATGATTATCAGGATACCAAGGAATATCCGTGTCTGAATTCTCAACTGCTTTCCTTAAGAGAATATCCGAGTCCTCTGTGTGTAACAATAGGTTCTTCTGCAGGACGAATGGATTTTAGTTTCTGGCGTATTGTCTTAATATGAGTGTCGACTGTTCTGTCGAGACTCATCTCGGGCTCTTCCCATACAAGACTCATAAGTTGTTCACGGCTGTATACACGGCCTGGGTTTCTGACAAAAACACTCAAGAGCTTGAACTCATAGCGCGAAAGATCAAGAGGTTTGCCATGGTAGGAAATGACCAAACGTTTTTCGTCAAGCTGAAAATGTGTGTGAGGGACATTTCCCGATTCAGCAGATTTATTCATCTCGTTGGATGTCCTTCTTAAAACAGCTCTAACTCTCGCAGTAAGTTCACGCGGGCTAAAAGGTTTTGTGATGTAATCATCAGCGCCAATTTCTAAACCTACGATCCTGTCTATTTCATCTGAGCGGGCAGTAACAAAAATGATCGGCACAGAAGAGTTTTTACGTATTTGTCTTACGAGATCAAAACCATTAATATCAGGAAGACCGATATCAACAATAGCAATTGCGATGTCTTTATTTTTTATAATTTCCAGCGCCTCTTTCCCGGTTGCACAATAGATAGACTCAAATCCTTCTGTTGAAAGGGCGTAGGTAATGTTGTCTGCTATAGAGATCTCATCTTCAACGACTAAGATTTTCTTTGCCATTTTGACTTTTGTTTTTATTGGATTTTAGCTTTTACAAATATGACGAGATATCCGAATTCATTTCTTGCGATGCAATCATCATTAATTCTAATGCTTAAACACCCTCTGTCCTGTAAAGACCATCGCGAGTTTTGGGTTTGCCTGATTGCAGGCTTCTATTATTTCAAAATCACGCTCTGAGCCTCCGGGCTGAACAACTGCGGTTACACCCTGCTTTATTCCAACATCAAGCCCGTCCCTGAACGGGAAGAACGCATCTGATACCATGGTTGAACTAATAAGCCCGCCTTTGTCATTTTTTGTCTGGACATCAATTTCCCGCAGAGCTGAAGCATCCCTCTTGCCCTGTTCTGCTTCGAGCTCAAATGTTTTGTAAGGTATGCCGTATTTTTTGAAGCACAATGCGTCTGCGTATTTTGTATATGCTTTAGAAACAGCTATCTCTGCGACTCCGACCCTGTCCTGTTCGCCTGTGCCTATGCCGACCGTAACGCCGTCCTTAACATAGATCACAGAGTTTGAAGTTATTCCCATCTCTACGCTCCAGCCGAATATCATGTCCTCATATTCCTTTGCAGTGGGAGTTTTTTCAACAGCATATTCTTTCCCTTTATAGACTGTTTTTGCAGGGAGGAAATCTTCTTTTGTCCGTATCCTGCTCAACTGTGACTGCTGAACAATGAGGCCGCCGTCTATAAGTGATTTGAATTCAACAAACCTGAAGTTCCTGTGTTTTTCTAATTCATTGATTTTGTTGACCCGGATGATCCTCAGGTTCTTTCTCTTTGAAAGGATCTCGACAACGCCATCTTCAAAATCAGGAGCCGCGACAACTTCAAGATAATTAGCGCTAACCATCTCTGCGGTTGCTCTGTCCATAGCCCTGTTGACAACAAGACATCCTCCAAAGGCAGCTATTCTGTCAGACATGTTCGCTTTTTCATATGCTTCGGCAATTGTTTTTCCGAAGGCAGCACCGCAGGGATTGTTATGTTTAAGTATTGCTGCAGCAGGTTTGTCCATGAGATATTTCATTATATTCAGACCGTTATCGAGGTCTGTCATATTGGTTTTTCCGGGATGTTTGCCTGATTGTATCATGTCCTCTTCTGTGATACTGCTGACAAGGCCGTTGCCGGGTTCGATAAATTTACAATTGCCCAACATAAGATTTCCGTTTACAAGTTCATAAATAGCTGCCTGCTGGTCCGGATTCTCCCCGTAGCGGAGCCCCTTTTCTATGAGCTCGCCTGTTTTTTCATCAGGTATTTTCCATGCCCTTTTTTTATAGACTAAGGTCTGCTCCCCGAATTTGATGGTCATATCATCAGGGAAATTATCATCCATTATGGTCTTGTACATTTTTTTCAGGTCTGACATGGCTAAGCTCCTTTTTGAATAAATTATAAAATATAGTACCCTGTTAATAAACCTTCTTCTCTATAACGAAAAGGCTTGGGCTTTCTAAGTGGTAAAAACAACAAGTTAATGATAGCAAAATATATTATCAAGATGGAAGGGTTCTTGTCGCGCAAAAGGTACATGACGAAAAAGGAGAAGTCTATTGTTTCTGTTTCTTACTCAAACTGCGGGGTAAATTCCCTCTCCCTTGAGGGGAGAGGGTAGGGAGAGGGTGATTGAATTGATCTCAAAGGGGTTAATCCCTGCAAAAGACCTCAGAAAAAAATCAACGCATGTGAAACAGCTATTAAGAAACTCTTCAGGAAATAAGAAAGAAGCTTCGTAGGACACCCTCCCCTCAATCCCCTCCTCTATGAGCCGTTGGCTCCGAGCCATAGGCCCTCAAGGGAGGGGAAGTAATTGTCCGCACAAAAAAAAGAAGACCTTATTTCTATTTGTCCTGTTTTTGAGGATTAAGGACGAGTTCTGTTATTATTTTGGCGTCTCTTGCCCCTATGACCACAAGACCATCAGGCATTATCAATGTCGGGGTGCCTGTTATATCCAGTTCAGCGCTGAGCTTCATATTCTCATCAGGTATTTTTGTATCGCAATCGGGTTTGGGTATCGGCTTCTTTTCAAAGTTGTCTTCAAGCAGTTGGAGAGAGTTGCTGCATATTATGCTTTGTGATTTCCAGTATGCATCCGGATGCATTTTCAACGGCATAAGCTTAATATAGAATGCTATGTCCTTTCTTTCTGAAAGTACTTTCTTTAACTCAGAATGAAGTTTGCCGCAGAAGGGACAGTCAGGATCTGTAAATACAATAACTTTATATTTCGCATCTTTTACTCCCATTAAGAGAGCGTTATCCAGGGGTATTTTTGATGTATCCAGATATTTTTTGAGTGCTTTGTTTTTGTTGACAGCAGGCTCAGGGGTTTTGCCTGACAAAGCTTCAACCTCGAACAACGGGCCTCCCACAATATATTTTTTAGAGAAGCTCAAGTACATCGTTCCCTGCGCCCCATTATTTTCTATGGCTATTTCCCATAGGCCACCTACAGGGCTCATCTTGATATCGAGAACTTTTACATTAGGAGCATTCACGCTTACCAGTACCTCGCTGACCTCTTCGGGTTTTAGACTATGGCACTTCATGCAGTCTTCTTCACAGCCTCCGAAGCCAAAGGCATTAGTGTTTAAAAAAATGGCTGAAATAAATATCACCAAAGAAAAGATCGCTTTCATAATAACTGTTCTCCTTTTGCTGTTATTCTGTATTGTCCAGAATCATTTTTGTGAACCTTCCAAAAACTTTCGTGAAAGATTCCCGGCAAGCGGGAATGACACTGAAAATAAATATATACTGTTGTATTTTAACATGAAATCCGGAGCAGAGGTCATCTCTTTACCCTAAGTATTCCCTCCATTTGTGTGATTTTATGTATCAGGGATTTAAGTTGCGCATTGTCCTTTACTTCAATGACAAAGGTTATATGGCCTTTTCTTTCCTGTGTTGAAGTTGCCTCAAGATGACTGATATTTATATTGACAGACGAGATGAGCGAACTCAGGTTGGCCAGTATGCCCGGTTTGTCTATAGTCTCCACAAATAGCTTTGCTAGTGCTATCGAATCACCGGAAGACTGCCAGTCAACATCAACGAGGCGGGCTTCTTCAAAGGAAAGCCTTTCGAGGTTGGAGCAGTCCTTGCGGTGGATCGTAACTCCTTTGCCTATGGTTACAAAACCAACGAGACTGTCGCCGGGTATCGGATAACAGCACTTGCCTGTATGGTAAAGGATATTATCAACACCTTTTATTGTTATGCCTTTTTGTTCCTTGATAGGCCTTTGGATCTTGGGATGGACTGTTTCTTCCTCATGTTTTTCCGGCATCAGCCTGTTTGCTACCTGATGGGGCGAAATCCGGCCAAACCCTACTGCAACGTAAAGTTCCTCAAGGGAGTTTATATTGAAGTTTTTTGCGACCTTCAGCATCTCGTCGGATTTAAGAAAAGAGCTCATCAGCCCGTGTCTTCTTAGCTCGTCTTCAAGAAGTTTTATGCCGAGCTCAATGCTCTGGGCCTTTTCCTCTGTCTTGACCCATTGTTTTATTCTGCTCTTTGCCCTCTGAGTTACAACGAATTTGAGCCAGTCACGGCTTGGGCCATGGTTTGGAGATGTTATTATCTCGATGGTATCGCGGTTCTTAAGCTTGTATCTAAGAGGAACGATCTTGCCGTTGATCCTTGCTCCAACGCATTTATGTCCGATCTGTGTGTGTACAGTGTATGCGAAATCAACAGGGGTTGAGCCGGAAGGCATCTCTTTTATCTCTCCCTTTGGGGTGAAAACATATACAACCTCCAGCATGACCTCGCCTTTTACAGCCTCCAGAAAGTCCATTGCATCAGAGTCTTCCTTCTGCCCCTTTATAAAGTCCCTGAGCCAGGAGATATACTGGCTGCTCTTCTCATCAATACTGCCTTTTTCCTTGTATTGCCAGTGTGAGGCAATACCCTCTTCTGCCAGTTGGTGCATCTCTTTAGTCCTTATCTGGAATTCTACCCTCTCTCCTTTTGGCCCGATAACAGTTGTGTGCAGTGACTGGTACATATTGGATTTTGGCACCCCTATATAGTCCTTAAAACGACCGGGTATAGGAGTCCAGAGCGAGTGTATGATCCCGAGTATGGCATAACAGTTTGATTTTGAATCAGTCTGGATCCTGAGCCCGAGGACATCATGGACCTGATCGAATGTTATCCGTTGCTTCTGCATTTTCTGGTAGATCCCATAGTAATGTTTTATCCTGCCTGAAACTTCACAGGGTAGATTCTCTTCAGAGATCTTTTTGTTTATTAATTCTATCAGTTCTTTCAGGTACCCTTCCTGCTCCTCTTTTCTCTTTGCAACTTTTCTGACGAGTTCATCATAAAGGTCCGGCATCAGGGCTTTGAAGCTGAGGTCTTCCAGTTCTGTTTTCAGCCAACCAATGCCCAGCCTGTTGACGATCGGAGCATATATCTCAAGAGTCTCGTTGGCTATGCGCTGCTGTTTGTTCTCAGGCAGGTGATGCAGTGTCCGCATATTATGCAGGCGGTCTGCAAATTTTATCATTATTACCCTTATATCTTCGGACATGGCAAGTATCATTTTTCGGAAGTTCTCGGCCTGTGCCTCTTTCTTTGTCCTGAACTCCATTTTGGATAGTTTCGTGAGCGCCTTGACTAAAAATGCTATTTCTTTGCCGAAGATACCTCTTATGTCTTCTGTGGTTGTTCCGGTGTCCTCTATTGTATCGTGGAGAAGGCCTGCGACGATCGAGGAAACGTCCATTGTCATATCAGCAAGTATGTAGGCAACGGCAAGGGGATGTTTTATATAAGGCGAGCCCTCTATTCTTTTCTGGCTGCAATGCGCTTCGCTCGAGAAGTGATATGCTTTTATCAATGTGTCCAGATCCGCATCCGGACTATAGACACGTATCTTTTTCAAGAGAAGATCGAGCGAAAGATATTCAGGCATATTTTTATTATACAATAATTCTTCTGAACTGGAATTAATCATTGTGATCCAATGCCTTGACTTAAATTTATGACCTCGGATAAGATAAAAATCCAGGTTAAATGTAATGCAAATAGCGATTGGCAGTGATCATGCCGGCTTTGATTTAAAAGAAGATATTGTCGGACTTTTAAAGACCCTCAATATTGATTGTTTAGACTGCGGCCCAAGCAACAGAGACTCAGTAGACTATCCTGATTTTGGCGGAAAGGTCTCCGGACTTGTTTCAGAGGGAAAGGTCGAAAGAGGCATCCTTATCTGCGGTACAGGCATAGGGATGTCCATAGTCGCAAACAAGTATCCTAATGTCAGGGCTTCTCTTTGTAATGAGCTTTTCACTGCAAAAATGAGCCGTATGCATAATGATGCGAACATACTTGTTATCGGAGGACGGATCGTCGGAAAGGACCTTGCGCTTGAGATCGTAAGGACATGGCTGGCTACTGCTTTTGAAGGAAACAGGCATTTAATGAGGATCAATAAAATAAAAACCATAGAGGAAGATCTGAACATACATGGCACAGGGAAATCTTAAAAAAACTGATCCGCAGGTCTATGAGTCAATCCGGAACGAAAAAAACAGGGAACATGCGAAAATAGTCCTTATTGCCTCGGAAAATTATGTGAGCAAAGCAGTCCTTGAAGCGCAAGGTTCCATATTCACCAATAAGTACGCAGAAGGTTATCCGGGCCGAAGATATTACGGTGGATGCGAGTATGCAGATGTAGTAGAAAATCTTGCAATAGACAGAGCCAAGCAACTTTTCAAAGCAGAACATGTTAATGTCCAGCCCCATTCAGGAAGTCAGGCTAACATGGCTGTATACTTTGCCATGCTTAAACCCGGAGACAGAATACTCGGCATGAGCCTGAATCACGGAGGCCATCTTTCACATGGCGCATCAGTCAATTTTTCAGGGATGCTTTATCAAAATGCCTCCTATGGCGTTAATAAGGAGACCGGCTATATAGATTATGATGAGGTGAGAAGACTGGCGCTTGAGCACAGGCCCAGAATGATAGTGGTCGGCGCAAGCGCATATTCGCGGGTCCTTGATTTTAAGGCTTTTTCAGATATATCAAAAGAGGTCGGCGCATATCTTATGGCGGATATTGCGCATATAGCAGGGCTTGTTGCTGCAGGGATCCATCCATCGCCAATACCATATGCTGATTTTGTGACAACCACAACTCACAAGACAATGAGAGGCCCGCGCGGCGGCATGATAATGTGCAGGGCAGAGCATGCAAGAGCCATAGACAAGATGATATTCCCCGGAATTCAGGGCGGGCCTCTTGTTCATATAATAGCTGCAAAGGCCACAGCTCTGAAGGAAGCCATGAGCAAGAGTTTTGTGAAATATCAGGAGAGGGTTGTTAAGAATGCGCAGAAACTCTCTGAGGAACTCAGCAAAAGGGATTTTAGGATTTTTTCAGGCGGTACTGATAATCATCTTATGCTTGTAGATCTGACAAATAAAGGCATTACAGGCAAAGAGGCAGAGATCGCATTGGATAAAGCAGGGATAACAGTAAATAAAAATGCTATTCCTTATGACGAGAGGCCCCCTTCAGTAACAAGCGGAATACGGCTCGGAACACCTTGCATAACAACGCGGGGCATGGGAATACCTGAGATGACAAAAATAGCGGATATAATATCTTCCATCATACATAACAGTAACGAAGACAAGGCAATTAAAGAAATTGCAAAGAAGGTCAAAACACTCTGCGATAAATTCCCTGTTTACAAATGAAATTTAAAATAACCCACCCCTGCACCCCTCCAAGGAGGGGACTTTTTTTGATTACCCTTTTGGGAGAGGACTATTTTTTTAATTCCCCTCTTGGGAGGGGTGCAGGGGTGGGTTTCTCGTATAACTGAAGGGACAACATGAAATGCCCTTTTTGCGGAAATACTGAAGACAAGGTCATTGATTCCAGAACCAGCAAGGAAGGCGACTCAATACGCCGCAGGCGCGAATGCATCAAGTGCGCGAGACGTTTTACATCATATGAGAGGGTTGAAGATGTTGTTACAATGGTTGCTAAAAAGGACGGAAGGCGTGAACCCTTTGACACAAACAAAGTAAAAGCCGGCCTTGTCATCTCCTGCAAAAAAAGGCCTATTGAGATCGAGATCCTTGACAGGATCGCAGAAGACATCGAAAGGAAGCTCAATGCCCTTAACGTTAAAGAGATCGAAAGCTCATGGATAGGTGAAGCGATAATGTCAGCGCTTAAAGATCTTGATAAGGTTGCATACGTGAGATTTGCTTCTGTATACCGGCAGTTTAGAGACATAAATGACCTGATGGATGAGGTCAAGACCCTTTTTGACAGTAAAGAAAAACCATAATGAGCAACCCCCTTCTTTTGATAATAGAAGATGATGAAACAATCACCTTGAGTCTGAAGGTTTTTTTTGAAGGCAGGGGATGCAATGTTCTAAATGCATCAACAGGGGAGGAGGGACTCAGAATAGCGCTCAAGGAAGTGCCTGATACTGTTCTTCTGGATCTCAGGCTTCCAGATATCCACGGAATTGAAATTCTAAAGGCAATAAAAAGAGACTATCCTGAGATATCAGTAATTATAATGACAGGCTATGGAGAGATTGAAGAAGCTGTCAAGGCCATGAAACTCGGAGCGGAATATTTCTTTAAAAAGCCGATCGATATGGATGAACTTGCTGTAATTGTTGAAAAGAGCCTCAGTATAAAGCAGATAAGACAGGAAGCCATATTAAACAGAGAATCCCCTTATTTGATCATAGGCAGGAGCAAGCAGACACAAGGTCTTATTCATATGATAAATCTTTTGGCGGCTAATCCCGCGACTACCATAATGATCTACGGGGAAACCGGAACCGGCAAAGAACTGGTGGCGCGTAATATACATGCGTTAAGCAGCAGAAAGGAAAAACCTTTTGTTGATATAAACTGCGCTTCGATCCCTGAAAATATCTTCGAAAGTGAACTCTTTGGATACGAGGCAGGGGCCTTTACGGATGCTAAAAAAACAAAAAAGGGTCTGTTCGAGCTGGCAGATGGAGGAACACTTTTTCTGGATGAAATTGGGGATATGCCCCAGAATGCACAGGCAAAGATCCTGAAAGTACTTGAAAGCAAAACATTAAAACGTCTTGGTGGCACAAGGGACATAACTGTAGATGTCCGCATAATAGCTGCAACCAATAAAGACCTCGAAGGACTGACCAAAAAAGGTTTGTTCAGGGAAGACCTTTACTACAGGCTGAATGTAATGCCTTTAATTATATCGCCTCTGAGAGAAAGGGTTGATGATATACCTTTTATTGCTGTTTTTCTTCTTGAGGAGATAAAAAATACCATCGGCAAAAAGGAAATAGGAAAGTTAACAGACGAAGCTATTGATCTGTTGAGTTCTTATCAATGGCCAGGAAATGTCAGAGAATTAAGGAATGTGATCGAACGGGCAGCAATACTCTGCCAGCAGGGGGACATTTTGACCAGGCATCTGATCCTGCCGGAGGAAAAAATACTGCAGAAAAAACCGATGGCTTTGAGTGAAGTTGAACAAGATCATATAAATAGAACTCTTCAACTTACAGAAGGAAATAGATCAAAGGCCGCTCAAATACTTGGTATTGCCAGATCAACCCTCAACGAGAAAATTAAGCTGTATAACCTCAGCTGACTGATTTTCGGTCGCCCTGTCTTAAATTCGGTCAGTCTTTGAAGTTTTTAGTTATCAATAAGTTATTCAAAATACCCCTGCTATAACTCTTTAAAGCTATCAGTAACAAGCCTGCGTCAAAGTTCCTTTGATTGTCATTGCGAGCAGAGCGAAGCAATCTCATTTGTTTTTTAAATCAATAAGCTGCAGATTGCTTTGTCGTGGAAACCACTCCTCGCAATGACCCTTTTTAAACTGAATTCAACTATTAACGAAAACCAGAAATATTAATTTTGAATTCTTTGGCATCTGGCTTGCATTAATCAATACTGAAAATTAATTTGGGAGGCATATAAATGAAAAAAATATTGATCGTTGACGATGAACAAACAATCCTTATCGCACTTTCTCACCTGCTGAGCAATAAGGATACAACTGTGATCACAAGCAACAGGATAGAAGAAGCTGAAGAGGCCCTGTCACGCTACACCTTTGACCTTGTCATAGCTGACATACGGATGAGCGGAATGTACGGGATAGAAGGGCTTGAGCTTCTCAGCTATATCAAGAAGGTACGGCCTGAGACAGAGGTGATAATAATGACGGCTTACGGATCTGAAGAGATAAAGGAGGACGCTTACAAACGAGGAGCTTTTTACTATTATGAAAAGCCGATAGATATTACTCATCTTATATCAAAGGTGACGGCACTTGGCATAGTTGTAACAACACTGCCGGCTTCCAGGATATAAATGGCTCCACGCAAAACAGGAGGATGAAATGACAGGGTTAAATAAAATACTTGTAGTAGATGATTCCCAGCTTATACATTCGATGTACAGGCTTGTGCTTCACAGGTATGCCGGGTGCAGGATCCTTGATGCGATGAACGGCCTTGAGGCGCTTGATGTGCTCTCAAAGGAGAGCGATTTTGATCTCATTCTCCTGGATATAAACATGCCTGTTATGAACGGTATACAGTTCATGGAAAAACTCAAAAAGGACAACCTCTACAGAAAAATTCCGATAATAGTCATAAGCACCGAAGGAAAGGAAGAAGATACTCTGACTGCTTTAAAGCTCGGTGCCACGGGTTATGTTGTTAAACCATTTAAACCGCATATGCTCCATGAACTTATAGAGAAGGTGCTTGCAAGGAAATCATTAGCAACAATAGGGGCAAAGAGCGGATAGGCCATGGAATATAATGAGCTGATAAAGGACTTTCTTGATGATGCAAACATGCATATCAATGAGTTTGACAATGCATTGCTGTCATTGGAGAAGAACGGGCTTAATAATGAGATTGTCTTTAACACACTGGGTTCTCTTCATACACTAAAGGGCAACTCAGGCATGATGGGGTTTGAATCACTGAAGATCTATATACACCAGATCGAAGAGGTGCTCAAGAGGGTCAACGACAATAAGCCAGAACTCGGAATAGTGATGGATCTGCTTTTTGACAGTGCAAATGTTGTAAGAAATGCCATTCTGTGCATAGCAAAAGACCCTTCTTTGAATCCGGACCTTACCGAGAATATTCTGGCTCTCCAGCAGAATCTTGAAAATGAATCCGTGATAGCAGGAAAAGAGAATATGGAGCTTGCCTCATATCTCGGGACAAAGACAGATACTATAAAAGTTGATTTCAAGAGACTTAATGATCTTCTGAACCTTGTGGGCGAGCTGGTGATATTTAAAACAAGGCTTAACCAGATAGAGTCTGATATCAGGGAAACGGTCGGCCATAGTTCTCTTTCTAAAGAATTCAATGACGGCCTGGAACTCATGGGAAAGACCATATCAGGCCTGCAGGAAGGAATCATGAGGGCAAGGATGCTTCCGGTAAGTTATGTTTTTAATAAATTCCCAAGGATGGTGAGAGACCTCTCGAAATCACAGGGGAAAGAGATACGTCTGGTCTTCGAAGGCGAGGACACAGAACTGGACAAGACCGTTATCGACGAAATCGAGGAACCTCTACTACATATTATCAGGAACGCGATAGATCATGGTATAGAGGCTCCTAAGGAAAGAGTAGCAAAAGGCAAATCCCATTATGGCAGTATAAGGCTCTCTGCGAGCCAGGAATCAAATTATGTGATCATAAAGGTAGAAGATGACGGCAAGGGCATAGATTACGAGCATGTCAGGGAAACGGCCATACAAAAAGGCCTTATAAAAGCTGATGATCCTTTTGATAAAGAGAGCATTCTCTTTCTTTTATTTTCGGCAGGGTTCACAACAAAGCAGGAAGCTACTGATATATCAGGCAGAGGGGTTGGCCTTGATATTGTAAATAAGAACATCTCCAAGCTGAACGGGCAGATAATCGTTGAGAGCACTGTGGGCAAGGGCTCCAGTTTTATTATTAAGCTTCCGTTGAGCCTTGCGATAATACCGGCCTTGATGGCTGAGGCAGGAGAAGAAATATACGCAATTCCGATGAGCGCTGTTGATGAGAGCATTAAGGTCAGGGAAGAGGATATTCATATGATCAATAATCATGAGGTCATACGGTTCAGGGAGAGGGTGATCCCGGTTGTCAGGCTTGATGATTTCTTCGGCCTTGAAAAAAAGAGAATGAGTAGATTTTATCTGGTGATACTCGGCAGGGCTGAAAAACGTCTTGCGATCGCTGTAGACAGATTAAAAGGACAGCAGGAGATAGTCATAAAGCCTCTGGACGATACATTCGGAAAGTCCTATGGAATAGCAGGGGCCTCTATTCTCGGTGACGGAAGGATCGTCCTGATAACAGATGTCATGGCGTTCTGGAATACCGGAGACTCGAAAAAAATCAATGCTAAATAATGGAATTAAGAGAGGAGGAACTTAAATGACGAACATACATCTTCCGGCTTCAGGGCTTGCTGAAGATATTCTCGAAAATTACAAAGAAGAACAGAAGGACGTTCACCTGGTCACATTCAACCTTGGTGAGGAATACGGCGTGCCGATCAGCCAAGTGCAGGAGATAGTGAGGGTTGGAGGCATCACGATGGTACCGAACTCTCCTTCTTACATGGAGGGCGTAATAAACCTCCGGGGCCGGGTCCTTTCAGTGCTGAATCTCAGGAAAAGGCTGGGCCTTTCTGACAAGGTTGCGAGCAATGCTTCCAGGATAATTGTGACCGAGGTCGGCAGCAAGGTGATAGGCCTGCTTGTTGATGCGGTCTCGCATGTTATTAAGATTCCGTCAGAATCTGTTGAGGCCCCGCCTGAGGAAGTCCTAGAGATCGACACTGATTACATAACAGGGGTCGGAAAAATAAAAGAGCGGCTGATCATCCTTCTTGATCTCGAAAAACTTCTCAAGAGGGAAAAAATAGAGATCAGCGAGGTTGAGGCTGGTCCCCATCCGGGAGGCGATGATGGGAAGGACCAATAGCACTGTATTTATAAGAAGCAAGAGAGCAAGGCAGGAGATTTCCTGCCCCTGTTCTTTAAAAATAAACTCATCTGATTTCAGGAGGTAGCTATGAAAATGAAGATAAGCACAAAGCTTTTTACCGGTCTGGGCGTGATACTTTTTATGGTTGTTGTGATGTCAGTCACTTTTTATCTGTCATTGCAGAATGTCGAGAAGATAAAGACCGAAACGCTTGAGCTTTCGGAGATGAATACCTTCTTTTCTGAAAGGGTTGTTGATCACCTTAAGTGGATGGACGGTATTTCTTCAGGGCTGTTTATGCTCGGGAAGGATTTTCAGGGAAAGCTTGACCCTGAGGAATGTAATCTCGGAAAATGGATGAAGACCTTCAAGCCATACTCAAGCGAGATAGCCGAGCCTTTTAATGCCATGGATGCTCCCCACAGGGAACTACATGAGTCAGCTGTAGCAATAATTGCGAACATGCAAGAAGGAAAAAAAGATAAGGCCCAGGACATTTTCAAAAAAGAAACAATGCCTGCAGTAGCTTCTGTGCAGGACAGTCTGAACAAAATGAAAGAGATACTGAAAAAGGATGAGGGCTTAAAAGACAAGCAGTTGAAGGACGCTATTAGCAAGGCGGATACTATCGGGATCGCCCTGGCTATTTTCACGATATCTTTTGGGCTTATAGGCGGGATATTCTTCGTCAGAGGGGTAAGCAACGGGATCACAAGGCCGATCGAAATATTGAAGGCTGCAATGAACGAGATAGCAAACGGAGACCTTACCAGGGAAGTAAAGATAGACAAGGGAAGCGAAGAGATAATGAAGATGGCTGAAGAATTCAATAAGGTCCTTAAGGGGCTGAAGGATATAATCAGGAATACAGTTAATTCCTCTTATCATGTATCTATGTCAGCAGATACTGTTGCGAAGAACTCCAACCAGATAGCCCTTTCCGCACAGCAGGAAGCTGCTGCGACTGAAGAGACCACCTCCTCAATGGAAGAGATGGCGTCATCTATCAATCAGGTGGCAAAGAACACAGAAGCCCTTGCAACGAATGTTGATGAAACGTCCTCGACTATCAATGAGATGGCAGCATCCATAGAACAGGTCGGAAAAAGCACAGAATTGATGGCTACATCAGTTGAGGAAACGTCTGCTACCATAGAGCAGATGATCATGTCAGTAGAACAGATAGCAAAAAATTCAGGGGCTATGACAGATTCGGTATCAGAGACGTCACTGACAGTCGAGAACCTGCTCACATCAGTTGAGCAGATATCAAAGGGCACGGAGTCTCTCAAGGGTATGGTGGTCGAAGCTTCAGGGACAATAGAAGAGATGACCAGGACAGTAAGCGAGGTGACCACCCGCATACAGGGTGCCAACCAACTGAGCAAAAATGCTTACACCGAAGCTGAAGAGGGGGGCAAGTCGATTTACAAGAGCATAGAGAGCCTCCGGAATATCGGCAGCACAACAGAAAGAACAATGGAAGTGATACAGAACCTCGGGAAGCGTTCTCAGGAAATAGGCTCTATAGTTGAGGTGATAGACGAGATCGCAGACCAGACCAATCTCCTTGCGTTGAATGCTGCGATAGAGGCAGCAAGGGCTGGTGATGCAGGCAGGGGTTTTGCTGTTGTTGCTGAGGAGATCAGGAAGCTTGCAGAAAGGTCCATGGGCGCAACAAAAGAGATAGCAGGAGTGATAAAACAGGTACAGAACGAGACCGAAATAGCAATAAAGGCAACAGAGGAGACTTATCGCGAAGGCAAAGGCGGGATAGCACTTGCTGAAAGCAGCAGGGATGCTTTTAATGAGATAATAGGTTCCATGAAGGAAAGTTCGGATGTGATGCAGGGGATAGCCAAGTCTACTTCAGAGATCAATAAGGCGATAGATCAGGTCATGACATACGTCTTTGATATGAAATCGTCAACAGAAGATGTTGCTACCGTTGTGAGTGCGCAGGCAAATGGCGCAGGTTCTGTGCGGAATTCACTCGAAAAGATGAACAAGATGGTGCAGGAAGTTAATATTGCGTCAAAGGAACAGGCCATTGGAGGCAAACAGATACGGGAAGTGCTTGAACGCATGAAGCATATTGTGCACGAAGTGGGTATCGCGATCAAGGAGCAGGTAGGAGGCACTAAACAGATAGTAGAGGCTGTTGAGATAATGCATAAGATGACAAAAGGCGTTGCTAACGCCACGTCCGAGCAGAAACTGGGCGGTGAGAATATTGTAAGGGCGATGGAGGGAGTGACCCAGATATCCGCAGACAACCTGAAACTGGCAAAAGATATGGTCGAGTTGTCAGAGAGTACACTTTTCCAGGTAGAGAACCTTCAGTATTCTGTAAGCACGTTCAGGATACACTCGAATGGCAGCAAGCGGTGCTGGGATATAATGAACTGCCCTACAGCCTCACGTCAGAAATGCCCGGGATATAACTCTGAAGAAGAACGCTGCTGGCAGATAGCGGGCACGTGGTGCA
>Ga0154444_1152_pt1 | contig 17803 bp, 16 predicted proteins | sample RifGroC2_FD_105637 | JGI IMG/M metagenome (GOLD analysis project Ga0154444, IMG submission 105637) | Nitrospirae bacterium GWC2_42_7
AATATTTGAGCAGCCCAGAGCAGTCAGCGATACGATCAGAGGCAGGTTTTCGATAGAGACCGGAGAAGTGAATCTCGATGAGTTCGGGCTTTCTTCCGAAGGAATCCAGAAGATAAAGAAGATCTATATTGTTGCGTGCGGGACTTCGTGGCATGCAGCGCTTGCCGGCAAGTATATGATAGAAGAGTTTTCGAGGATGCCGGTTGAAGTTGACGTTGCCTCTGAGTTCAGATACAGGAATCCTCTTATTGGTTCTGAGAACCTCATGATAGTGATCACGCAGTCAGGCGAAACAGCAGATACGCTCGCTGCCCAAAGGGAAGCAAAGAGGTCCGGTGCAAGAGTCTTAAGCATATGCAATGTTGTAGGCAGCACATCAGCAAGGGAGGCTGATGCTGTATGCTACACACATTCAGGCCCTGAAATAGGGGTTGCTTCTACCAAGGCATTCCTCACTCAGGTGGCTTCTGTTTATATGCTGGCAGTTGCGCTTGGACAATTAAGAGGCACTATTAATATCGAAAGGTCAAAAGAATTGCTGGAAGAACTTCTGCAGTTGCCGGGAAAGATCGAGAAGTCGCTTGCATTAGATGATGATATAAAGGAGATCGCCCGGAATTATTTCAAGGCAAAGGGGTTTATTTATCTCGGCAGGAACATCAATTATCCTATTGCGCTGGAAGGCGCTCTAAAGCTGAAAGAAATATCCTATATTCATGCAGAAGGTTATCCTGCAGGAGAGATGAAGCACGGCCCGATAGCGCTGATCGACGAGGAGCTTCCTGTTGTGATACTTGCTCCGAAAGACAATCTTTTTGAGAAGATGATGACCAGCATACAGGAAGTCAACAGTAGGGGAGGCAAGATCATAGCCATATCAAATGATGGCAATAGTGAGGTCTGTGAGATCTCCAGAGACTGCATACTGGTCCCTGATTCGAATCCGTATCTGTCTGCATTGCTGATGGCTGTTCCTCTTCAGCTCCTTGCGTATCACATAGGTGTTTTCAGGGGATGTGATGTTGATCAGCCGAGGAATTTAGCCAAGAGCGTGACCGTTGAATAACAGCAAAAACAATAGCTTAGGGTAGATTTAAAGGGCGGCAATCTGTTATTCTATATCATCGGAATAAATAGATGTCAAAAGGAAGTTTAATGCAGGATCTTAATCCCCAGCAGCAAGAAGCCATACAACATACTAACGGACCTTTATTGGTTCTGGCCGGTGCAGGCAGTGGCAAGACAAAAGTTATTACGCGTAAGTTTGCATATCTCTCAAAAGCCAAGAAAATCCCGAGTGAAACGGTTTTATCCGTAACTTTTACGAATAAAGCAGCCAATGAGATGAGAGAGAGGATCAACAAGCTTGTCGGCAAGGACATGAGCCACGCATGGATAGGCACGCTTCATTCACAGTGCTGCAGAATGCTCCGCAAGGAGATAAAAAAACTCGGGTACAGGCCGGATTTTTCAATATATGATGAGGATGACCGCTGTAATCTTATAAGAAAGATACTGAAGGAGTTCAAGATATATGAGGCTCTGTACAAGGGAGTCTCCTCAAGAATAAATTCACTGAAAGTCTCGCTCGTCGGCGCAGAGGATTTCCTTTCCTCAGGCGACGGTTTTGGGTTTGACGAAAAACTTGCAAAGGTTTATGTCAGATATCAGGATGAGCTCAAAAGGAGCAATGCCCTTGATTTTGACGACCTGATCATGCTTACTGTAAAACTTTTCCAGGAGAACCCCAAGATACTCGAGAAATACCAGAATTTTTTCCAGTACATCCTGATAGATGAGTTCCAGGACCTGAACAATGCACAGTACCAGTTCATTAAAATGCTGGCAATGCTTCATAAGAACATAAGCGTCGTAGGTGACGATGACCAAAGCATATACAAATTCAGGGGAGCTGAGGTGAAGAACCTCTTTAATTTCGAGAAGGATTTCCCAGGAGCCAAGATAGTCAGGCTCGAGAGAAATTACCGTTCAACCCAGAATATACTTGACGTATCTAACGCCGTTATTTTGCTGAACAGCAATCGCAGGGAGAAGAAACTCTGGACTGACAGGGGCTGCGGAGAAAAGGTGCATTTCTGCTGGCTTAACAATGAAGAAGAGGAAGCAAAGCATGTTGCTAAAATAATCAAGGAATTATATCTCAAGGGAGCATATTCATACAGGCAGATAGGCATACTATACAGGGTGAATCTCCAGTCGAGGGCTATGGAGGATTCGCTGCGTGATGCAGGACTGCCGTATCATGTTGTCGGCGGGACCGGTTTTTACCAGAGAAAAGAGATAAAAGATGTTATTGCTTATGCCCGGCTCGCTATGAACCACGGAGATAACATCAGCGTCAGAAGAGTAATAAACTGTCCGCCGCGCGGCATCGGAGCTGCCACACTTTCGAAGATCGAGAATGAGGCCAAGAAAAAATCACTCTGTCTCTTCGATGTTCTGAAGTTATGCGTACGCAATGATGTAACAGTAAAAACAACGAGTGATAAGATAAACGGTTTTATAAAAATGATAGACAAGCTCTCTGCCGTGAAATATAAATCTGCTGCAGACCTCTTGAGGAATGTAGTTGAAAAAACAGGCTATCTTGAGACCGTGGATGAAGAAAAAAGACAGAATATTGCTGAATTAATATCTTCAGCCGAAGGCCGTGATATTCAGGATTTTGTAGATAAGATCTCGCTGATGGCAGGTCATGATGAGTCAGCAAAAGAAGACCGCATTTCTCTTATGACATTTCATAATGCCAAGGGCCTCGAATTTCCGGTTGTTTTTGTGACAGGGGTTGAAGAAGGCGTACTTCCATACTTTAAGGCTATAGGAAATGAAGATGAGATAGCTGAGGAACGCAGGCTTTTCTATGTTGGAATAACAAGAGCAAAGGACCTGCTGCTTCTTACAGGCGCCCGCAAAAGGAAGTTATATTCACGCCTGCAGGAGCAGGAGCCGTCGAGATTTCTGAGCGATGTTCCGAAGCATTGCTGTCACTGGATAGAGAAGGTGAGCCAGCCCAAACCTATTAAGCGTCCTTTAAATGACAGGAGATTAAAACCCCGTAATGTCAGGCCGCTTTTTTCATCGGGCTGCAGGGTGAAACATCCTTTATGGGGGATAGGAATTGTGCGTGATACCTATGGTGACGGAGAAGATCAGAAGGTCACTGTTAATTTCCCTGATATCGGATTAAAGAGGCTTTCCCTGAAGCTTGCCCATCTGACAAGGATTTGAGATCGACTGCATGAAGATTTCAATAGAGCATCTGTCCCGGCTTGCAAGATTGTCGCTTCCAGAAGCAGAAAAGACATTATTTGGCAGCCAGCTCGACAACATCCTTAACTATATGGACAAGCTGAATGAGCTTGATACCGGGAATGTCGAACCGACTTCTCATGTGATTTCCATAAATAATGTTCTGCGGGATGATATGCTAAAACCATCACTGAGCAGTGAAGAAGCTTTAAGAAATGCCCCTGACAGGACTGATAAATTCTTTAGAGTACCGAGGATAATAGAATGATAAAAGTACAAAGTACAAAGTACAAAGTACAAAGTTTTTTCTGCTTTGGTAGTGTTTCTTGTGTTACTCCTTACTCCTTACTCCTTACTCATCACAGGGTGTGCTTATGTTAAGGTGCATGCTTATGTCAAAGATACATATGGCAACTGTTACAGAGTCGAACCTTGCCTATGAAGGAAGCATAACTATTGATGAAGCTATTATGAAAGAAGCAGGGATCCGTCCTTATGAGCAGGTGATGATAAGCAACCTCAACAATGGCGAAAGATTTGAGACATACGTTATAACCGGAAAGAAGAATTCCGGAGGGATGTGCCTTAACGGCCCTACAGCAAGAAAGGGCGTTGTAGGCGACAAGATAATAATATTCTGCTATGGATATTTCGAAGACAGCAGGATAAAGAACTTCCAGCCCAAGATAATCAAGTTAAACTCTGAAAATAAGATTATTAAAAAGTAACTGACGTACTATTTTTCAAATGTCTGCAAAAATCAATCTTAAAACTCTTTCTGGAGATGAGATCCATCATTTCATCAAGGACCTCGGCCTTCCTAAATACAGAGCAGAACAACTTCTACACTGGTTATATCAAGAATACGTTCTATCTATTGATGATATCACGGTTTTTTCTAAAGAACTGCGCAGCACGCTTAAGGACTGTGCTTTCATCAGCAATCTAAAAATAATAAAGAGCATTAAGTCAGCAGACGGCACAGAGAAATTTCTTTTTTCTCTGGAAGACAGCCAGACCATTGAAAGTGTGCTTATTCCTGATAAAGACCGTCTTACTCTCTGCATTTCTTCACAGGCAGGTTGCGCTCTTGGATGCAGTTTCTGCCAGACAGGCAAAATAGGCTTCATCAGGAACTTAAAGGCCTTTGAGATAGTTGATCAGATAATCGCTGTAAACAGGCTCCTCTCCCTACAAGCTACTAAGGATTTCATAAATAAATCCCCCTCACCCCTCAGGGGAGATAACGCCCCGCTGCTTAAAGCACCTACTGTTGGCTTCGGCACCCCCTCTTACCTTAAGAGGGGGAAGGGGGAGTTAATTTCCCCTCCCTTGAGGGGAGGGGAGAAAGGGGAGGGTGGGGTATGTGGCCTTACTAATGACCGTTTAAGAATATCTTCAAAGATCACTAATATTGTTTTAATGGGAATGGGTGAACCTCTTATGAATTTTAATGAAGTAACTGGGGCGCTATGGAGGATAGTCAGCCTTACAGGGATCTCAAAAAGAAAAATAACACTCTCAACCGCAGGGATCGTGCCTAAAATAGCTTTGCTTGCAGAAAAAGCGCCGGGAGTCAACCTCGCTGTATCTCTTAATGCAACTACTGATGAAACGAGAGACAAAATAATGCCTGTAAATAAAAAATATCCGCTTAAAGCACTGCTGAATGCCTGCAGAAAATTCCCCCTTGCACCTGGAAGGCGGATAACATTTGAATATGTTTTAATTGACAGGGTGAACGATTCAACCGAAGATGCCCGCCGGCTTATCTGGCTCATCAAAGGCCTGCGCTGCAAGATAAATCTTATTCCGCTTAATCCTCATGAAGGAGGCAGCCTTGAAAGGCCTCAGGACAAAAAGATACTGGCATTCCAGCAGATCCTGAAACAAAACAACCTGACAGTTTTACTGAGAGAAAGCAAGGGACAGGATATAGTTGCTGCCTGCGGGCAGCTCAGAGGCAGATAAAGGGAAGCTATTTTTTCAAGGCAGTGAGATATGTTGTGACGAGCTTTATGAGTTCCTGTGTCTGTATCGGTTTAGGAAGATAAGCATTTGCACCTATTGCAAGCGCTCTCTTTTTGTCCTCTTCAGCGCCTTCTGTGGTTATTATGATAATAGGGATGTCTTTATATACAGGATTACCGCGGACAAGGCTGACGAGCTTCAGGCCGTCCATTACCGGCATATTTATATCACACAGGATGAGATCAACTGTATCAGCCGACATTTTTTTCAGAGCGTCAACACCATCAGTAGCTTCGATTACATGTGAGTTCGGTATTCTCTTCATTGCAAAACTAATAAGCTGCCGCATGGTCGGTGAGTCTTCTACAACAAGAATATTGGGCATATCTTTGACTCCTATTTCTTTGGTTTTTCTTTCAGCAGGTCAAGGAAGCTCTGTATTGTCGTAAGCTTTCTTTCAGACTGTGTATATAGTTTTGAAGAAAATATCGCTGTGGCAGCATGGCCTGCAAGCAGGTTGAACAGTTCGTAATCCATGTTCGAAAAACCGGCTTTCTGCATAAGAAGCGAATATATTGAAATTACTCCGATAACATGTTCTTTGATCTTCAGAGGTATACAGACAATTGGTTCCAGCATGTCTATCTTCCCGGTATGCTCAAGGTTTTCGGAAAAATAGCTGTCACCTTTTTTGGCAACAGTCCCGACCCTGCCCTGCCCGATCTTGACCCTCGGGGCATCTGTAGTTGTTATTCCCTCGGAAGCAACAGGGACAAGTTCATTTGTCTTATCGTCTATGAGGAGTATAGTAAATTTTTCAGCACCTATCAGATTTATTACTATTTCAAGGACGATCCTGAGCACCTCTGAAAAATCAAGAGTGGAATGGAGCTGATAGCTTGCAACATAAAGGTTGGCAAGGTTATTGTTCTCTTCTTCGACCTCAATATATTTTGAGGCAAAGTCTTTGTTCTCCTCTTCAACCTGTGCGAATTTTTCCCGTAAGGATGCTATTTCCTCTTCGAACAATGCAATTCTTTCCTCGTAAAGCTTTGTCCTTGCCTCGTCTCCTGATCTCTCTACTGACTCTTCCAGTTCAGCAATTCTGTATCTGAGCTTCTCATTTTCCTTCAGAAGATCCTTGGTAAATTCTTCACCCCTCCTGAACATCTGAAAAAATTCATCAGCCTTATTGCTAACTCCGGTCTCTTTATCCACTAATTTCTCCTTATAATCTCCCGGTTACTTACCATCCTGATAATCTCAGCTGGAATCTCTGATATCGGTAATATTATTTCTACAGCGCCGGCCTTTATCGCTTCACCTGGCATCCCAAAAACAATAGCGCTTTCTTCAGACTCTGCTATAGTATACCCTCCTTTTTCTTTTATTTCCAGCATGCCTTTTTTGCCGTCGTTCCCCATGCCGGTCAGGATAACACCCATTGAGTTTGAACCAAAAGCATCTGCGGCTGAGGCCATCATATGATCTACAGAAGGCACATACTTGTCGGTCAGTATACTTTCCCTTATCGAAATAACCGCTTTTTCGCCTTTCTTTTTTATGCCCATATGATAGCCGCCCGGGCAGATAAAGACCCTGCCAGGTTGAAGCTGATCTCCGTCTTCAGCTTCTTTTATTCTTATGGCTGATAATTTGTCCAGTCTTTCCGAAAGTGGGCCTGTAAAGCCCCGCGGCATATGCTGGCTTACTATAACAGCGGCATGAAAATTAGCCGGCAGTCTTGTCAGAATTATCTGAAGCGCTGCAGGCCCGCCTGTAGACGATCCTACAGCTACTAAATTTATAGTACGTTGGGTTTTTTCAGCTGCAGGTTGAAAGTCTTCTTCACTGTCTAGAAGTTCAAGGTTCCTGCTGAGCAGGTCCATCCTTATATCTTTTATTCCCCTGATCTTTCTGAGAAGGTCTTTTTCGACGGTCTGAAGTTCTATTGATGCACGCTTTGTAGGTTTTGCTATAAAATCTACAGCTCCAAGTTCAAGGGCTTTGAAAACTGTCTTTGAATCTGCATGTGAGCTGACCATGATAACAGGGGTCGGCCGCTCGCGCATAAGCCATCTTAAAAAGCTGAAACCGTCCATTTCAGGCATCTCAAAATCAAGGGTTATGATATCAGGCTTTAATCTCAGGGTCTTTGCCATTGCGTCTATCCCGTCTGTGGCAACACCTGCGACCTCGATATTCGAATCCTGTTCCAATATCTTCTTTATGATCTGCCTTGTAAAGGCTGAATCATCAACAACGAGCACTTTTGTTTTCATTTCAAATCCGGGTGTTGTTTGGTTTTTAGAGGTTTTTGATAGACCATATCATTCTTGAGATGTTTCAGGGTAAAGGCTGTAGAGATGTTCATCAGAGACTCAGCATGTCCCAGCAGAAGGTATCCGCCGTCAACAAGCCTGTCATAGAAATTATTTATGACCTTTCTTCTGGAATCATTGTCGAAATATATTAATACATTTCTGCAGAATATTACGTCTACTTTGCCGAGAAATCTCATTCTGAAGGGGTCAAGAAGATTGAGATAACTGAAGTTGACGTTCTTTCTTGCGCTGTCCAGTATTCTGAAGAAACCTTCTTCTTCAATAAAGTATTTTTTGATAATTGATGGGTCCGTTGTCCTAAAAGAGTTTTTTCTGTAAACTCCTTTTCTTGCGGTCTGAAGGACCCGCTGGTTGATATCGCTTCCATATATCTCTATATCCCATCCGCTGAATTTCCCGCTTTCATTTATGAGCATGGCTATTGTATACGGCTCCTCGCCGGTTGAACATCCGGCAGACCATATTCTTAGCGTCCTGCTGTCTTTGTTTTTTTCTCTGAGTTCATCGAGGATCTCTTCGCTAAAGGCCTTCAGCTGGTTCTGTTCCCTGAAAAAATATGTTTCATTAACTGTAAGATTATCAATAATATGTAAAAATTCCTCATCAACATTCTTGTCATAAAGAATAAATCTGTAATAGTCCCTGAAATCATTCAGGTGATGGGTCTTGACGCGGCGTGAGAGCCGTTTTTCAAGAAGATATTTGGAGTTATCATCAAAGTAAAGTCCGCAGTAGTTTCTTATGAGGTCCCTTATGAGCCTGAAAACGTCTTCAGAGAGAGGGATTATATCTTCTTTTTCAAACACGCAATATCTCCTCGACAGCCTTAAGTACTGTAGGATCTTCTTCTGTGTCAAGGAGTTTTTCTAGTTCGGTTCTTACATCTGCTCCTGTCATCCTGCCAAGCACCCTTACTGCAGCTATCCTTGCGGCCCAATCATTGTCTCTGAGAAACGGGATAAGCGTTGATTCCACATTCCTGAATGATCCGAGAGATATGATCGCTGTCCTTTTTATTTCATTGTCTCCGGAATCCAGCATCCCTATTATCGCACCTTTAGCTTCATTACCGTCGATTATTCCGAGAGCTTCAATAGCGGTAGCAACAACAAAACCGCTCTTATCCTTAAGAAGTTCTATCAGTGGTTTAACTGCCTTATTGTCTCCGAGCATCCCCAATGATTTTGCTGCAGCAACTCTGACAGAGTTATCAGGATCAGAAGCAAGAATAATAAGTGAATCAACAACATTTTTTCCTTTTATCATGCCAAGACAGAGGGCAGAAGATATCCTTATATCAGGGTTTTCGTCGGTAAGGGCATACGTAAGATACTTGACAGCCTCATTGGTCCTTATAACCGACAGGGCCTCAATAACAGCCTTTCTTACCTTTATATTGTCATCCTTAAGTGCAAATCCGAGGTCATTGACTGACTCAACAGCATTTATTTTTCCGAGAAGACGGATGACATTCTTTCTCAAAAGGGGATTTTCGCTTTTTAGCATGTTGATAAGTTTAGGTTTGTCTAAATATGTTTTGAGATTGGAGAGTGCGTCAACAGCAGCTTCCTGAACATCTTCATAAGGGTCTGTCAGGAGTATTACGAGTTTTCCGATCACCCGCGGGTCATTAAGTACTGAAATGCCGATGGCAGCAATAGACCGCACATGTCCGTCTTCATCAAATATCATCTTTTCGAGCACATCATAATAGACAGGGGAAGCGATCTTCTCAGCAACTTCACCTATGAACCGCTTTCTGTGGGTATTGTCAGTATCGAAGAGCGGAAGGAGGGATGCCGGGTTGTCCCTGCCGATAAATACGAGAGCATTTCTTACATCCTCTGAAAATTCTTCTTCATGTGATATGTCGAGAAGCGGGCCATATGCAGCCTCATCTTTCATAAGACCAAGAAGCAATATTGAGGAGATCCTTACTTCCCTCTTGTTTGACCACGCATGGGCGATCAGAATATCCATGGCCTTGTTGCCGAGGATCTTCCTTATTTCTCCTGTTATAAGATCTGCACTGACCCCTTTGTGATAAAAGATCTCGATGGTTTTAAGCGCAAGTTCCTGAATGTTTCTGGATGTGTCTTCCATAAAAGGGATTATATGCACAAGAGTCGAAGGGTCCGCCAAGAGGCCGAGGGCTTTCAGTACAGGCTCTCTTAATGGCTTATTCTTTAATGCCGCCAGCAGGTGAGGTATGGCTTTTTTGTTCCCTATCCTGCCGAGTGCATCGGCAGCAGGGTATGAGGTCCATAGGTCCCCGCTTTCGAGTATCTCAATGAGCGCATTAACAACAGAAGGCTCCCCTCTCTTTCCGAGATGTTCGACAGCAGTTGCGCGGACGTTCTCGTCTTCATCCCTGAGCGCATCGAGCATCAGCTGAAGTGACCTGGGGTCCATCTGCTCTCCAAGGACGTCAATAATAAATTTCCTTACATCTTTATTAGGGGTCTTAAAAGCATCCACAAGAAAAACAGTAGCTTTTTTCTTGAGTCTTATAAGTGCCTCTATGGCCGAATTCCTGGCGCCTGCGTTATCCTCAATATAGAGAAGCTGAATTAACCCTTCAATATACTGCTCGACAGAATAATCCTCAAAAAGAATATCAACAGCAGCTTTTCTGACCCGCCAGCTGACATCTCCCATGGCCTTAAGCAGCATAGGGATACAGGAGAGTTGTTTCCTCCCTTTCAGCTTCACAACAGCTTCTATTCTTATTTCGACGTTGCTGTCATTGATCTGTTTTGTCAGTTTTTGCATCTTTTACCTCTAAAGACTCCAAAGACTCTTTTAGCATTATCTTCTCCTCTGAAGTCAGAACATTATCAATATTGAGAAGTATAATTATATTTTCGCCTCTTTTCCCGAGACCTGTCATATACTCTGTTTTAAATCCTTTAAAGATTGACGGCGATCTGAATATCTCCTGGTCCTCTAATGTTAAGATCTCCTTTATCTCATCAACATGAAAACCGATCTTTTCCTTGTCAAATCTGACTATGATCAATCTTTCCTTTTTACCTGAGGGTTTCATGCCAAAACGTTTTCTAAGGTCTATTATCGGAACAATGGTCCCCCTTACATTCATAACGCCGGACAGGAAATCAGGCAGTCCCGGGATCGAAAACAGTTTTTGCACTTTAAGGATCTCCACCACTCTCTCGATGGCTATTCCAAAGCTTTCGTCAGATATTTTAAATACAGCGAATTTCTTCATTTTTATCTTGTTTTAAAGACCTCCATCTCTTTCTTCAGCACTCCTATCTCTTCAAAAAGGGTATTAAGTGAGTTCGAGACCTCCTGCATATCGTTAACAGTAGACTCTCCGAGAATTCTGATCTGTTCCATTGCAGCTACTGATCCGTCATTGAGTTTTTTCTGACTCGATACAGCCTGATTTATCTGGATTATCTTTTCGTTTGCAAGTTCAAGGTTCTTTGAAATGATCTTGGTTCCTGTAGCCTGCTCTTCAGTGCCGCGCTTGCTTATGTCCGCGACTTCCCTGACCTCACCTGCGCTGTCAAGGAGATAACTCAGGGATTTTTCCTGCTCGCCGGTGGATCTTGCAACACTGCTCATCATCTTCCTGATATCATCCATAGCCACAGTGATCTGTCTCAGGCCGATAGACTGTTCTTCCGTGGCTTTTTCGATCGCCTTTGTCATCTCCGTGGAGTGTATGGAGGCAGTGAGTGTTTCACGGAGCGCCTCCCCGACATGGATCACAAGTGTGTTGCCCTCGTCAACCTTGAGTTGTGTTTTATCTATTGACCGCACGGCATCTTTTATGTCCTTCTGTATGTTCTTGACGATAAGGCCGATCTCGCGTGCTGAACTCGCTGTTCTTTCGGAAAGCCCCCTTATCTCATCAGCAACGACCGAAAAACTCTTGCCGTACTCTCCTGCCTGAGCTGCAAGTATCGCAGCATTAAGGCTCAGCAGGTTTGTCTGTTCAGTCACATCCTTTATAACTGACAGGACTTTTTCAATATCTGTAGATCTGGCCCCGAGATGGGTAATTATCTCTGCCGATTTTTTTACTTCCACGGAAATACCTTCCATCCCCTCGACAGCATTTACGACCGCCAACATTCCGGTCTCTGAAGCTATCTCTTTAACTTTTTCTGCAAGCGCAGAGGATTCCCGCGCATGGTCTTCCACCTCTTTTATCGAAACGCCGATCTCTTCAACAGAGGAAGATGTGTCTTCTACAGCAGATACAGCCTCGCTTGCGTTCGTTGATATGGCTTTTGCGGTCTGGGTCATCTCCACAACAACTGAATATGAATCCTCGGTTGCTTTATAGAGCCTCTGTGTATTTACGGCAATTTCTTCTGCGGTTGCTTTTGTCTCAAGAAGGGACGACACATTCTCTGCCGAAAAGCTCGAAAGTTTTTCGGTGTTTGCGAGAATTTCGGACTGGGACCTGCTGGCATTATTAGTAGACTGCATTATGTCTTTTAAGGCTGCTGACTGCTTATCTATACCGTTAGTTACGGTCTTATACATCATCTCGACCTGCGTTATTGCCATAGAAACATTCACAGCAGTCGAATTAAGTTTTGTGACTGTGGTTAAGAGTTTTTCTTTAAGAAAAATTATTCCTTTGCCTATGCTGCCTATCTCGTTTTCCCCGACATCAGGAACCTGTGCCGTAAGGTCACCACTCGTTATTTTTTCGATAGCCCGGATTATCTTCCCTACAGGTTTTTTGATGTCCCTGTTGAACAGAAACATCATGACCGCACCTAAAACAACCAGCAAGATCCCCTGTACAAGGGATATCAGTATCATGCTCTTTGATATGCTTTCATTTACGGATTTTGCGGAATAATTGACCTTCAACTCACCGATTTTACCCCCTGAAGCAGTAACAGGGACACTCAAAGCCATTGTTTTTTTTAGCAGAAAAGGATTGATGGTCTTAATGTCTGTGTCAGAATGCATGACCTTTTCTCTTATGACTTTACCGTCCATATCAGAAATATGCACTGAATTTATATCTTCGTCTTTGACAGTTTCTTCAAGATAGGAATCGATAGAAGCATAATCATAGTTCAAAAGAGGAGCAGAACTTACGCCTGCTATAGTTGTTGCAGTCTTGTCTATCCTTTTTTGTAAGGACTTTAAAAGGGTTGATTTGGTATGGAGGAATAATATAACGGCCCCTGTTAACTGGCCTGCAAGCAATATAATAAATACAGAAGTTATAAACTTTGCTGTTATGGATTTTCTGAATATCATAGCGCAGCCACCGTCTCAAGAGATATTATAAAAAAAACCGTTGATCTATTCATCATTGCCTGCCTCCTTATTCTTTCTGCGCATAAACCCTTTCTTATATCATCCCTATTTTAGACATCATAGTTCTTACTTTGTCATATGCTTCATCAGATGCTTCGGCAAATCCCGTATAATTTTTGTTAATGAATTTTAGTATTGCAGAGTCTTCCGGGACATTGTCATTCAGGGAAACAAGAGCTTTCTTCAGTTCAGCTGCCATTTTCCTGTCAAAATTCTTGGACACGCATATATTGAATTCCGGTATCTCATCAGAGAACTTGATCAGTTTCAGCCCCATATCTTTGAACTTAAGTGCTGTTGACTCCATCATGGCGCCTGCATCAAAATCTCCCTTAAGCACAGCTTTAGCAACATCATCATGGTGGCCGAGGTAATTATAGTAGAGAAGGTCTTTTATATCTATACCGGCTTCAAGAAGCATGCCTCTCGGCACAATATGACTGGATGTTGAATGAGCGTCACCGAAAGCAAAGGAATGTCCTTTTATGTCTTCTATCGAATTTATATTGCTATCGCTCTTTGCTACAACAACCGAATGCTGAAATGGATTGCCATCTCTCAACGCTGTTACAAGCACCTGGACCCCGGCCTGTTTGTTCGCTTCTATATAAGTTGAAGGCGTCATGAAACAGAACTGTGTGATCCCATGCTCTATATCTTTTAATGCTCCCTTGAAATCCACTGCTACCTTCAGATCAATCCTGCGTTTGAGTCTTTTGCTGAGATAATCAGCGAGCGGGCTGAACTTCTTGAACATCTCAGCCGGAGATTCGAGGGGCACGATGCCCATTCTCAAAAGCCCGATAGAAGTATCTTCGCTGAATTTAAACTTCGAGACCTCAAGCACTGTCAGTTCAGCATCTTTACAGAGTTCCCTTAAAAGCTGACTGACCTTGAATGAGCGTTCTTTATTGCTCTTCGGAATATCCTTCATCTTTTCTGTTGCTGTCCATATCTGGTTTGAGCCTATTTTCTGTTCGTTTATTGCCCTTGAGATCTGCTGGCTCTTATCAGAGACAAGCTCTATGGACTGTGATATCTGCTTGCTGTTCAAAGACTGTTCGTTAGTGGCTGTCTTGAGGTGTTTTGAAACATCGCTTATTTTTTCGGTTGCATGCAATATATGCTGAATTCCTTTGCTCTGCTCAGTTGTGGCCCTTGATATCTGCCCTACTATTTTCAGCACTTTTTCCATGGCCTCAGCAACAAAAAGGGTCGCCTTTGCCTGTTGTGTTGTTGAACGTTCTATGGTCAGCGCCATTTCTGATGATTTTATGGAGCTTTCGACTATTTTTCTGAGCGTGTCAGCTGCCTCATTTGTGACCTTAAAGCCTGTTTCAACAGACATCAATCCCCCCTCCATTGCTTCGACAGCATCGGCTACTTCCTGCTGGACAGACTGGATGAGGGCAGCTATCTCCTGTGTTGACAGGGAAGTTCTCTCTGCAAGCTGCTTTATTTCGTCGGCAACAACCGAGAAACCCTTGCCGTGTTCTCCGGCCTGTGCCGCGAGGATAGCAGCGTTAAGTGCAAGGAGAGTTGTCTGTTCTGTTATGTCGTCAATGACGTTCAGTATCTTTCCTATCTCTTCAGACCTTCCCCCGAGTTTTATAATGTAATCAGCAGTTTTTTCCACGGTCGCCTTTATATCCTTCATCCCTTCAATGGTTTTTTCTACTGAAACCATTCCGAACGTGATTGCATCATTTTTGACCTTTTCTGACAAGGCAGAAGATTCCTTTGCACTCCTTTCAACCTCCCTTGTTGATGTTGAGATCTCGTTTATCGCTGACCTGGTTTCCTCAGCAGCAACAGTCATTTCAGCTGTGTTGACGGCAACTTCCTTGATAGTTGCAGAGAGCTGTTCTAAAGAAGTTGAAGTGGAATCAACAGCAGAAGAAAGATCCTGTGTGCTTACTGTGATCTGGGTTATGCTGGTCACCATTTCTTCCATGGATGCGGCTGTCTCTTCTGCAGAGGCTGCAAGTCCGTCTGTGCCGTCTGCTATTTCGGATATAGAGGCGTTCATCTCTTCTATGGATGAAGAGATGTTTGTTATTGATTCGGTCTCAAGTATGGTGCCTTCTACGACTTTTCTGGATTCTTTTTCAACATCATCAGCAACATGGGATACCCGTGTCGAGACTTCTTTGACCCTGAAAAGCATGTCTGAAATTGACATCAATGAATCCTGAATGGCCCTGCTTAATCTTCCGATCTCATCCTGGCTGGTTATTTTAAGCTTAAATGACATATCTCCCTCAGAGAGCTGCTGGGCTGCGTCTTCGAGGTTTTTTATCGGAGTTATTACCATTTTTCTTATCATCAGCCAAAGCACAAGACTGAAAAAGAAGCTTGCAAATATAGTTGCAAGTATCACAATCCATATCAGTGTTGTGGCCTTGTCGTATTCTTTTTTGATAGAAATAGACATCCTGATGGCGCCGAGAATAGCCGGGTCATCGGCGTGGCATACTCGACAATTGTCGGTATTTTTAAGCGGCATATAGAATGTAAGTTCTTTTTTACCTCTAATAAGCTCAGAAGCATTAGTTTCAGCCATTTTTTTCATAACAGGCCCTTCAATTATGGCGGACTGTTTTTCAAAGGCCTCTCTCCCTTCATAATTCAGGACCGAGATTTCTTCGATCCCGCTTATTCCTTTCATGTCATTCACCAATGCTTTTGTAAGGTCAGCCCTGTTTTCAAGCATGGTCCTTTCGACATCAGCTGCGATTATTTTTGCAGTAGCCTCTGAGCTAGCCTCTGTAATGCTGTATAAACTTGATCTTTCGATAGTGAGGACCATAAAACCTGCGGCTAAAATCCCGAGTATCAGGAGGAAGACCACAAGAACAAGTATTTTTACTTCAAGTTTTTCGCGCATAAATCCTCCCTTAGCTGATATCTATTTTTAAGGTATCTTCAGCCCTGATCATAGAAATAAAACGTTTTTCGAATATAACAACACCCTCAAGAAATTTGAGCTCTTCTTCGGTGAGGTGACCCGGAGGGGTAAGAATCTCGTTTTGGGGAATTTTTATAACGCCCTCAACCCTGTCAATAACAGCGCCTATCATGCCTTTGGGGCCGTCAACGATAAGAATTTTTTTGTTTGATGTCTGTTCTGTCTCCGGAGTTTTTTCCGTATGTTCATCTGCAATCACAGCTGATTTATTTTTAATGCCAAGGCGTGTTTCAAGATCTATAACAGGAATGATCTTCCCGCGCAGAGATGTAATGCCAAGCACATAATCAGGCATAGTAGGGACCCTGGTTATATTCTGAAATCTCAGGATCTCTTCAACTTCCGGAACCCTGAAAGCAAACTCTTCATTTGAAATGCTGAAGGTCAGCAGCTCCAGCATCGCATCATTGTCGTCGTCCATTTTGTCTTTTTCATACACTTTTTCAACAGCTTTTTCCTCAACTCCGGATGTTTTGACCTCTGCAACAGCTTTTGTCTCATCGGTTTCCTGTTCTTCCGGCATAACCTGTGGCTCTTCAGTGATTTCTTCAGTCAACTGTTCTTCAGGTATAGCCTGTTTTTCAGGACCTGGCAGAGAAGCTTCTTTATCTCTTTGCTGCATTTTTTTTCTAATTTTCGCGATATCCATTTAATCCCAGTTCCCTTGAAGCATCTTCTATAAGCATTTCATCAATAACACTGACTTCCTTTGCAAATCCATCGAGGAGGGCTGTAGTGGCTATACTATTAATGATCCTCGGCACTCCGCCGGAATATCTGTAAATAGCGCTGAGCGCCTCTTTTGTGAACAGCATATTCCCTCTGCCTGATGTCATAAGCCTGTGTTCAATGTAGTTTTTTATTTCATCCCCGGATATGGGGCCGAGATGGTAAAAAAGCCCTATCCTTTGTTTAAGCGGAAGGAATGTTTTATGGTTTAATCTTCTTTTGAGGTCAGGCTGACCGACAAGTATCAGTGTTATAAGGTTCGTATAATCGAGCTGGAAATTTGTGAGAAGCCGTATCTCCTCAAAAGTATCTTTGCCGGGTATCAATTGCGCTTCATCTATGATTATTACACAGGAGATACCGGCCTCATACTCCTGATAGACCTTCTCATATATTGCATCGAGAAGATCATCCTTGAAATTATGATTGACATCTATATCCATCCTTTTTGCAACAGTTCTTAGAAATTGCGCAGGAGTAAGTCTTGGATTTATTATATTGATGATCCTGTACTTCTCTCCGAGCATATCCATCAGTGCCCTTGTCAGGGTGGTTTTCCCGCAGCCTACTTCCCCTGTAAGCAGGATCAATTCTCTCTCTTCAACCGCATACTGCATTCTCGCAAGCGCTTCCTCGTGGGACCTGCTGAAATAAAGGAATTTCGGATCGGGTGTTTTAGTGAAAGGTTTTGTATTAAGTCCATAAAATTCCTCAAACATGACTCCCTCCTTTTTGCTTGATCACGGATTCTTCGATAAGAGATTCGACGTCAAGAACGAGGATAACTTCATGCTTGCCGACTTCTGCGGCTCCTGCGAATCCCCGCAATTTTTTCAGGTAATCGCCGAGCGATTTAATAACTATCTCCTGCTGTCCAATGAGCTCGTCAACAAGAAGCCCTGCCTTTCTTTCTCCAAAACTGACTACAACAGCAAAAGAGCGATCGGCCTTATCACTATTGAGATCAAAAAACCTGTTGACTCTCATCATAGGAAGCATCTCGCCCCTGAGATAATAGACTTCTTTCCATTCGATCGTCTGTATGTCCTTTTGGTTAACAATAAGGGTCTCTGACATTGACGTCAAAGCTACAGCGAATTTTTCGTCCCCAACTCTTACAATGAGCGCCTTTATTATGGCCAGTGTGATAGGAAGCGTCAGCATGAAGGTGGTGCCCTCATTCTGTTTTGTCTCGACCTCGGCA
>Ga0154444_1232_pt3 | contig 17451 bp, 15 predicted proteins | sample RifGroC2_FD_105637 | JGI IMG/M metagenome (GOLD analysis project Ga0154444, IMG submission 105637) | Nitrospirae bacterium GWC2_42_7
CAGGTTTTGATTATTCGCGGGGCGATGTGATAATCACGATGGACGGCGACCTTCAGAACGACCCTGAGGATATTCCTAAAATGCTTGAAGCAATAAAGAACTGTGATCTTGTCAGTGGATGGAGGAAAAAGAGAAAAGACCCTTTTCTTTCACGGAGACTTCCTTCGATAATGGCAAATTGGCTTATAAGCAAAGTAACAGGCGTCAATCTCCATGATTACGGATGTTCGCTTAAGGCATATAGGAGAGAGGTAGTAAAGAACCTGAAGCTCTATGGAGAGATGCACAGGTTCATCCCTGCTGTTGCAAGCTGGTATGGTGTGAGAATTGCCGAGGTCGAGACAACACACCACCCAAGGAAAAGAGGAAAATCAAAATACGGCATTTCAAGAACAATGAAGGTTGTGCTTGACCTTATCACAGTAAAATTCCTGCAGAGTTTTTCAACAAAACCCCTGCAGTTCTTCGGCCCTATCGGCCTCCTGAGCGGTCTGCTCGGATTTTTGATCTCTTTGTACTTGAGCCTTGAGAAGTTTTTGACAGGAACGGATATAGGAGGGAGGCCCCTTCTTCTGCTTGGAGCACTCCTGATAATTGTTGGAATCCAATTCATAGGAATGGGATTGTTAGGGGAAATGATGGTGCGTGTTTACCATGAAACACAGAAAAAACCTATTTACGTAATAAAGAAAGTAATCGGCCCTGAAAACAAATAAAGCAATAATTTTCATATTGAAGTTAGCCGTAAGTTCCTTAGCCCTTTATCTGGTATTTTCGAAAACAGACGAAGGCCGGATATTTGCTATCATAAAGAGCATAGGTGGTTTTTACTTTTTCTCGGCATTTCTTCTCTATATCATCGCCCAGCTTGTATCTTCTTTCAGATGGAAGCTACTCCTGCCGGAAAAATTCACAATAAAAAAGCTTTTTTCGATATATATGATCGGCTCTTTTTTCGGGAGTTTTCTGCCAGGAATAATCGGTGGAGATGCTGTGCGTGCTTACTACCTGAATAAAAAGGCAAAGAAGATGAGTCTTACTCTTGCATCAATCTTCATGGACAGGTATCTCGGTTATGTCAGCCTGATGATAATCGGGATCCTGGCATCACCTTTTGCCATGAGCTATTTTGGAGATTCTCCTTACAAGTGGGCCATGCCTTTTATTTTTGCGGCTTTTATTGTCGTGAGCATTCTCTTTTTCGGGCTCCAGATCGGGAAGAGATTTAAGGGTATATCCGAGTTTTATGAATACTTTGCTGCTCTGAAAACACAAAAGGCTATAATCGTAAAGGCTGTGTTTATATCCTTCCTCGTCCAGTTTTTAAATTTTTCGATCGTCGCTGTACTGGCTGCCGGAATGGGAGCAGATATCCCTTTGCTCCTGCTCTTTGTTTTTCTGCCGATCATTATAACGATCACAACAGTGCCAATATCCATATCAGGGCTCGGCGTCAGGGAAGGGGCTTTTGTACTTCTCCTCGGACTGATCAAGGTAAGTCCTGAAATTGCAACATCCCTTTCACTCGCATATTTCTTCTCGATCTTTCTTGGCAGCCTGCCTGGACTGGGAATATATTTCGCACTCACAAAAAAAGAAGAAAGTCCCAAAAACTGATCGAGATGGGCATTAAAGACGAAAACAAACATCTGGAAGATACTGACCGCAGGTATGTCTGGCATCCTTTTACACAGATGAAGGACTGGGAAAAAGAGCCCCCTGTAATAATTGCTGAAGCGAGAGACTGTTTTTTAAGGGATATTTACGGAAAATGGTATATTGACGGAGTTTCGTCATTGTGGGTGAATATCCATGGACACAGAAAAAAAGAGATCGATGATGCCATGAAGGCACAGATCGATAAAGTTTCCCACTGCACAATGCTCGGACTGAGCAATGAGCCGGCGATAAAATTAGCTGAAAGACTGATAAAATTGGTACAGAAAAATCTATCCCCTTATCCCCTGCCTGCCGGCCAGAAAGGTTCTTCCGCCAGAGGAGAGGGTTGTATTATTTCCCCTCCCTTGAGGGCCTATGGCTCGGAGCCAACGGCTCATAGAGGAGGGGATAAAGGGGAGGGTGACTCCTCACTCCTCACTCCTTACCCCTTACTCTCCAGGGTTTTCTACTCAGACAACGGCTCAACTGCTGTTGAGGTTGCCCTGAAGATGGCGTTCCAGTACTGGAAGCACAAGGGTGTTGAGGGTAGAAAGAGTTTTGCTGCGCTCAGTAATGCCTATCATGGAGATACGCTGGGAGCTGTCAGTGTAGGAGGCATCGATATTTTTCATAAGACCTTTGAACCTCTTCTGTTTAAAACTTTTAAAGCCCCTTCTCCTTACTGCTACAGGTGCGAGCTCGGGCTTTCTCCTGAAAACTGCAGAATGGCCTGTCTTAAAGAACTTGAAGATATATTAAGAGACCATAATAATGAGATCGCAGCCCTGATCATAGAGCCGATCGTTCAGGCAGCAGGAGGAATGATAGTCTCACCTAAGGGCTATCTGAAGGGCGTGCGGGACTTATGCACAAAATATAATGTCCTTATGATCGCTGATGAAGTTGCAACCGGATTCGGCAGGACAGGAAAAATGTTCGCCTGTGAGAATGAGAACATATCTCCGGATATAATGTGTCTGTCAAAAGGCATAACAAACGGTTATATGCCTCTTGCAGTGACCATTGCTTCTGAAGAAATATACTCTGCCTTTCTCGGAGAATTCAAAGAGCTAAAAACTTTTTTCCATGGCCATTCATACACAGGCAATCCGCTTGCGTGTGCTGCAGCGCTTGCATGTCTTGATATATTCGAGAAAGAAGAGACGCTCAAGAATGTTCAGCCCAAGATCGGTTTGCTCGAAAAATGGCTTGGAGAATTGTCCGGTCTGTCTAATGTCGGCGATGTAAGGAACAGCGGACTGATGGCAGGCATAGAGCTTGTTAAGGACAAAAAAACAAAAGAGCCATATCCGTGGGAAGACAAGAAGGGATGGCAGGTTGCGTATTATGCCGGAGATAAGGGTGTGTTCATCAGGCCGCTTGGGAATGTTATTGTGATAATGCCGCCTTTAAGCATCAGCATGGAAAACCTTCAGCAGATGCTTAAGGTTATAAGAGATGCGATAATGAATGTGACTTAACAATTTGGAATATTTAGGTTCTTTAGAAAAAATGAACAAAATGAAGAATTGGATTCCTGCCTTCGCAGGAATGACGGAGCTTCCGACAATAAAAGTGTCATTCCCGCTTGTCGGGAATCTTTCTTAAGAAGGATTGCAGACCTGCCTACCGGCAGGCAGGCAAGCCCAATGACAAACACAAACAATGTGAATAAGAAATGGAGAGAATTTGTATATTTATTTAAACAATAAGCTGGTGGCTGAACCTGAGGCAGTGGTGTCTGTATATGACCATGGCTTCCTTTACGGTGATGGCATTTATGAGACAATGCGTGCATATAAAGGGACTGTTTTTATGTCAGAGAGGCATATTGAGAGACTCGGACGCTCTGCATCTCTCTTGAAACTAAAGATCCCTGACAAAAAAAATATTATGCATTCTGTTCATAAAACACTTGATGCGAATAAGCTCTCCGAAGCTTATATCAGGATCACTGTATCAAGAGGCAAGGGGCCTGTAGGCCTTGATCCTGCTTTATGCAAAGAACCCTCTTTTGTTGTGTTTGCCGAAAAGTTCAGGGAATATCCTGCAGCATATTACAGGGACGGCGTAAGATTGATCATCGCAAAAACAAGAAGGAATTTTATCGGTGCTCTTGATCCGAGGATCAAATCCCTCAACTTCCTTAATAATATAATTGCCAAGATGGAGGCAAAGGAGCGAGGCGCATATGAAGCAGTCATGCTGAACCCGCAGGGATTTATTGCAGAGGGGACAATAAGCAATATTTTTTTTGTAAAGGACGAGATGCTTTGTACTCCTTCGGTTGAAGCAGGCATACTCGACGGAATTACAAGGGAGATAGTTATTGATCTTGCGAAGAAGAACGGGCTAAGGGTGAGGGAAGGTTTATTTAGTCAGGAAGATATCTTCAAAGCTACTGAGGTCTTTTTCACTAATACCACTTCAGAGGTTATGCCTGTTTCAATGGTAGAAGACAGAACATATGAAATAGGGAAGATCACCCAAAGACTGCGTAGATTATACAAGGAAGAAGTTAAGAGATATCTTAAAAAGACAGCAGACAGTAAATAAAGTCTCTTTATAATTAAACCACCCCCTAACCCATATTATTCATATCAGTCGTGTATTTCTCAAATACGGCTAAAAAATTCTTGAAATCCTCAGGTTGTAAGGGATTTATAATCTCCGTTTTCCTAACAGTGTGTCTTTGTCTGTAACTTTAGATCATGTACATTCAAGTATTTTTTCCCGCATCTGAGAAATTCGTGAATTATGAGAGCTAAGAGAGTTTCTTTCTTGCAGAGGTAGAGAAGACTTAGGAAAGTCCACTCCCTGGAGGGGCCTGCCTGCCGGTAGGCAGGTGCAGGGGTGGGTTGGATTTTTGTATTGATGACTAACAGTGAGAGTTAATAAGCAGAGTCTAAGTAGCAGCCTATTCCGGTATTTTCATGAAGAATCGGACAGCGAGCGCTCCAAAAATAAGGGGTATTATCCATGCCGAGATGACAGGGTGAATAATGCCTGAGTATCCGAGAGAGAGCATGAAGGTGTATCCGAACCAATAAACAAGACTAATCAGAAGCCCAAGTCCGGCGCTGAAAAGGCCGCCGCCCAGCCTGCGGCCTGAAGATAAAGATATTCCGATCAGCATCATGAATATATTTATCACCGGGAACGAGATCTTTGAGTTCAGGTCAACGATAAGTTTCAGATTATTGAACCCTGCGTTTTTGAGCCTCTGTATATATCTGTAAAGTTCGTTTATTCCCATCTCATCAGGTTTTTTAATATCTTCGGCGAAAATATCAGGTGACTCGAGTCCTGAATAGTCCATGGTCTTTATTTTATCTATCCTGCCGGTTTCTATTTCATATCGGGTTATGTTCTCTAAGGTCCAGGTGTTTCCGTTCCAGGAAGCTTTCTCAGCTGTGATCTTTTCTTTCAAAAAATCTTTTCCGAAAATGAATATTTCAATGCCCTTTGCCAGCTTTTTTTCAACAATGTAGAGGTCTATTTTCACGGGGGAGCCATCCTTGCTTTTAAGCCAAAGAGCATCGTCGCTAAAAGAAGAACTTCTTTTTTTGTTCTCAAGTGTATTTCTGATGTCCGCGGTCCTTTTTGAAAAATCAGGGACTACTATCTCGCCTGCGATGAAAGCAAGTATGCTCAGCAGAAAACCTGTGATCACAAAAGGCAGGTATAGTTTTCTTAATCTCCCCCCTGCTGTTTTTATGGCTGTGATCTCACCTCTGCGAAAGGCCTGGCTGAATGTGAAAAGACTGCAGATAAGAACAGACATAGGAAGAAGATAAATAAAGAATTTAGGCAGATTAAAAAATGTATAAAGCACAAGTGTAGCAGCTGAAGGTCTGCCGGGCATAAAATCATCCATCTTGTTTATGAGGTCAAGAAGGCTGAATATTACAGAGAGGCCTATAGAAATAAGCAGCAGGATCTTGATAAAGTCTTTCATGTAAAGGCGCTGGACTATGAACATTTTATCTTGAGCTCTCTTTTCTGAACAATAGAAATGCAAGTACCCCGAGTATTGCTGTAGGTATCCATGAGCCTATATAATGAGGCATTTTGCCTGTCATTACAAGGTTCTCAGAATATATCAAAGCCATATAGTAGAAAGTAAAAATAAGCAGGCCGAGTGCCAGGCCTCCGAGCCTTCCTGATTTGCCTGATAACAAAGAAAACGGAGTTCCAAGAAAGATCAGAACAAGACATATAAAAGGAAGAGAAAAGCGGCGGTGAAGCTCAAGATAAAAAGAGGTCTTCTTCTTGTATGTGTCAGCTTCTGATGCTTTCCGTGCAAGCTCTGAGGGGGTGAACTCCGCTTTTTTGGCAGAAGGAGATTCATTGCCGAGACTGAGAGTCATTTTGTACCTGTCAAAGAATAGTTCAGTGGTATTGGAACCTTTTGTCAGATTTATATACCCGTCGGTCAAAAGTAGGCCGATCTTTAATTCATCCTGAACATATATTCGGCCTTCTTTTGCCATTAACACCCTTGGTTCTCCTTTTTTCCTGTTGTCATGGATAAATATTTTCTCTAAAGTGTCCGAGGACTTTTTGCCTTTGACGATTATTACTATATCCTTGAATGATGTATTGAACGTCCCTTCTTCTATGGAGAGAGCTGACCGTTCGGCTATGATCGCTGTTATCTCTTCCCTGAGTTTTATACTGCTTTTTGGGCCGAGGTAAAAACTGACAGTTAAGGCTACGACGAAACATGTCAGTCCGAGGACCATCGCAGGCAGCGAAATCCCCTTGAAGTTCATGCCGCATACCTTAAGAATAACGATCTCATTATCCATATTCATACGTCCGTATATCAGAAGTATGGAGAGGAGAAGTGACATAGGTATGGTCAGCAGGAGGAGCTGTGGCTGCAGATAAAGGATGATCTTTATCATGTCGAGAACTGATGCGCCGACCCCTGAGAGGACCCTGCTTAACCTCAGCAGTTTTTCCATCATCAAAATAGAATTCAGAAATGTGAGGGTCAGAACGAAAGTGATGAAAAGTTCTTTAAGAACAGACTTGTGTATTATTTTAAGCATGGATTTCATTTTAACATAAATGCCGGAATAGTTAGCAGACAGGAATGCTTTCTAAAAAAATGTATTCATGAACTTCTGTCTTTATCATCAGGCTGGACAGCTGACCTCGGAATGTTTTTTGAGATTATCTCATTGAAACAGGACCCATTGCGTATATTGTCATATGTCTTTGATGTCCTTATATAGTTCCAGTTATTGTAACCTTTATCAATAGCCAGTTTTAACCACTTGCAGGCATCCTTTTCATTCTTTTTAAGAGCGCACAATTCAGCCATGCTGTTTAAAGCATATATGTTGTTTTGATTTAGTTCGAGGGACCTTTTAATGTCAGCTTCAGCCTCTTCCAGCCTGCCCATTAAAAGCAGTGTGAAGCCTCTGTTGTTATATGGCATACCGTTTTTTGGATTAAGTTGTATCGTCATCTCATAGTCAGCGAGAGCAAGTTCATGCTGGTCTTTTTTCTGGTATGCTATGCCCCTGTTGTTATAAGCCAGGAAATATGTTGGGTTCAGTTCTATAGCCTTGCTGTAATCTGCGATTGCAAGGTCAAGGCGCCCTTTTTTGTAATAAGCATTGCCCCTGTCCTTGTATGCAGTGTGATCTTTTGGGTTTATCTCTATCGCTTTTGTGAATTTGGCAATATCAAAATCATATTTCCATGTCTTTGGCATATTACACCATACTACCAGAACAGCAGAGCAGCAGCGCAGCAGGGGAATAACGCCCCCGCCTTCGGCACCCCCTCTTAAGATAAGAGGGGGAAGGGGGAGTTATGATCCAGGAGAGGGGAGAGGGGAGATTTTCTGAATAATATCTGTTCAATAATGAGGCCTTTATTAAAGAGTTTTTTGAAAGTTCCAAAGCAATTTTCCTCAGCTTTTCCTCAGACTATAAGATTCTTATATTCGGCCATGTTAAAACTATACCATACAGTTGCTAAGCTGTTCTACTGCTTAGACCAGCTTGCAATCAAGATGGCGCTAAAACCACCACCCCTTGCCCCTCTCCTGAGATTCTTACCACCCCGGCCTTCGGCCACCCCTGCCTACCGGCAGGCAGGCCTCCTAAAATAGGCGGGGAGCTTGGGAGATGAGGGAGCTTTTGATTATTAACTCCCCTCCTTGGTTAAGGAGGGGTGGCCGAAGGCCGGGGTGGTTTGTCCTGAATGTTTAAGGAGAGGATTAAGGGGTGGTAATAAGGCGTCAGATTGAAAGCTACTTGGAATTTAATGTTCTACTGCTCTACTGCGCGAATGCTCTGTTGCGTTACTTATACACTCTGTTGCATAATAGACACGGAAGTTATACAGCCAAAATACAGAAACCCCTTGTTTTTCAAACAATTATCTCTGGCATTCTATTTGCTAATAATTATTGAAAAATGAAATTTTTACTTGACAAAAAGAGACTTGGGATGATTAAATGTAGCAACATCTTTCAAAAGGTTTTCCGTATATTATGTGTGGTTTGGGAAACTTTAATTAGAAGGGGAGGTGATTGTATAGGAAATAACAATATGAGTCATTTGTAAAAGGAGTAAAATCCGCCTTTGGCGGACAGAATACTGAACTACCTTAAGGAGGTAGGAAGTGAAAAAAATATTATTAATTGTTTTAGCATCAATTATGGTGCTTGGGTTTGCAGCAAGCGCATTTGCTATCCATGCTGAGATCCCTTCTGAGACTCAGGCTGTTGTGGCAAAAGGCGGCACCCAGATCACCCTCGGCGGTGAGCTGAGAGTCAGGGGCTGGTATACTGATAATGTTGGTACAGCAGCAATCTCTGATGTTACAACAACAACCCGGTGGAATGATGTTGATAATGACGGTACTATTGATCCAGATGAAGCAGGAACTGCTGTAACATCAACATCAACTTTCGCATTACCTACAATGTATCTTCCTTCAAACCAGAGTGTTGTATCTAAAGACACATATACATCCAGAATAGATACTAATGATCTTTCTGAGCATGGAATTACCCTCGTTAGATCTAATGTGAGGACAGAAAGCAATTCAGATGCATGGTATGATGCAAGGGTCAGGCTTACACTCAATGCACAGGTAACCCCTAACACAACCGGTTATGTTGCTCTTGAATCAAATTCAGGAACAACAGTATCTGATACATACACTTGGGGTACACTCAACAACAAACAGTCAGATCTGACGATCCTTGAAGCATGGATACTACATACAGGCTCAGGCCTCCTGGGTATTCCTGCAGGTATCAAGGTTGGACATATGCCTCTTTCACTTGGCGAGAAGCAGTTCCTTGATCTCACCAAGTTCGGCACAGATGCTATCGTTGTTTTTGCAGACCCTATAAAGGGAATGCATGTTGGTTTATTAACAGCAAAGACAGTTGAAGGTTCAACCAACCTGAATGATGATATCGATGCATATGTTGCTCTTATGACCTATAAGATCAATGACAAGAACACCATAGGTGCTAACTACACCTTAATTAAGGGTGACAATCTTGTAGCATTGGTTTCAAATCCTGCTCTTGGCATCACAAGCCTTGATGGTTATTCTCTTAAACTGCATAACTTCCAGGCACATGCAAAAGGTCAGGTCGGACCAGTTTCCTACAGGGGAGAAGTTGACTATCAGCTCGGCAGAGTTGAAGGCGCTGGCTCAGTCACTGATGTCGAGGCTTTAGCAGTTTTTGCAGAACTCGGAGTAAAGGTTGATCCTGTTTCAATTTTTGCAAGGTACGGATATGGCAGCGGCGACAAAGGAACTGAGAGCAAGATAGAGGAATTCCAGACAGTACTTGGAAGGGATATACATTCATCCTTTATCTATGAGTATATCGTTGACGGTGCAGCCTCAAGCCAGCTGATTCCATCAGGCTCAACAACTTCTTTCAGAAGCAGGGGACTTGCCAATACATCAATGTTTAATCTTGGCGCATCAGTAGCCCCTACAAAAGACCTTACAGTAACACTTGATGGTTATTATTTAAGGGCCAATGCAGCTTATAAGGGACAGAAAAATGTACTGTCTTCCTGGTCCGGCACTGCAAACAATACTTCACATAGTCTCGGTTATGAAGTTGACCTCAAACTCTCATACAAGATCGATAAGAACCTCACATACGGTGTGATTGCAGGTGTTTTCAAACCAGGCAGCTATTATAGGGAGACCTATGATATGGGCGAAATGGGTATAAAGGCAACAACAGTGAAAGCAGCAATGCATTCACTCACACTTAGCTTCTAAAAACCTCCCCCCTTCTTTTCCCCCCTTAAACAAAGGGGGGATGGGGGGATTTAAAGCGTGATGTGTAAATTAAAAGGCGGGTCTGCACGACCCGCCTTTTTTTTGTTTAAAGCAGAGAACAAGAGTAAAAGATTTTTATTTTTAAGAGAAAGTAGGGTATATTAAACAGTCATGAGTTTAGAGAATATCATAGAGGATTTTAAAGGCAGGAATATCCTTGTGCTTGGAGATATAATCCTTGACCATTACATATGGGGCAAGGTTACCAGGATATCTCCTGAAGCGCCTGTTCCGGTGGTAGACGTTACGAGAGAGAGCTTTATGCTCGGCGGGGCTGCAAACGTTGCTCACAATATTGTATCGCTCGGAGCAAAGGCGACTGTTATCGGCATGAACGGCAGGGATGTTGCCGGAGAAGTACTTGTCAAGATGCTCGGTCAAAAAGGAGTGAATTGTGAGGGAATATTCATTTCAGACAGGCCGACTACCGTAAAAACAAGGGTGATTGCAAATAACCAGCAGGTGGTCAGGTTTGACAGGGAAAACAGGCAATACATTGACAATAAGATGATAGAAAGGATAATGAAATATTTAAATTCTGTTATTTCAAAACATGACGCCATAATAATTTCGGATTATGAAAAAGGAATGGTGACCTCAGGGCTTATCAGAGGTATCCTGAATAATTCCAAGATAAAGAAAAAGGGAAAAGGCAGAAACGGGATGTTTGTTGCTGTTGACCCTAAGATCGGGCATTTTGATTTTTACAAAAGAGTATCTCTTATTACACCTAATGTCATGGAGGCATCAAACGGTTCTAAGGTCGAGATCAAGGATGAAAAAACTCTCCTTAAAGCAGGCAAAACATTAATGACAAAGCTTGGCTGTAAGGCTGTACTGATCACACGGGGGGAACAGGGCATGAGCCTCTTCGAAAAGAATAAGGTCACCCATATACCAACAGTTGCAAGAAAGGTCTATGATGTCACCGGTGCAGGTGATACGGTCATATCAGCTTTTACACTTGCACATGCATCAGGAGAGAGCATGGAAAATTCTGCTGTGATAGCTAATCATGCTGCAGGCATAGTCGTGGGAGAGGTCGGAACAGCTGTTGCCACTCCTGAGCAATTGTTTGAGTCATTTAAGAGTAAGGAGTGAGGCGTAAGGGGTAAGGGGTGAAAAGGACACACCATAATCTCATTGTTTGGCAAGAAGCCATAATTCTTGTAAAAGACATATATTGTATTACTAAAAACTTTCCAAAAGAAGAAACGTTTGGACTTACAAGTCAAATTCGTCGTGCTGCTGTTTCTGTCCCTTGCAATATAGCAGAAGGAGCAGCGCGGACCAGCAATAAAGAAATGTTACAATTTTTGTCTGTTGCAAGAGGTTTTTTGAGTGAATTAGAGACTCAGGTTATTATTTCAAAAGAATTGGGATATTTAAAAGAAAATACAGAACTTAAGCATAAGATTGACACTGTTTTTAGTCTGCTTGGAGGGCTTATTAATTCAATAAGGAAAAAAGTATAATGTCTGATACTCCTTACTCCTCACTCCTTACTCCTCACTCATCAATTAAGGCTGTTGCCTTATATTCCGGCGGCCTTGACAGCACACTTGCGATACTTGCAGTTCTGAAGCAGGGGATCGAAGTAAGGGCAGTGACCTTCCTGAATCATTTTGGCTGCGGGATAGAAGAGAAGTCTTCATGTTCAAAGGACCCTTTTTCTGCAGCTGTAAAATTCGGGTTTGATGTGAGGCTTTCACATCTATCGGAAAAATTCATAGAGATCGTGAAGAACCCGAAGTTCGGACATGGCAGAAACATGAACCCGTGCATGGACTGCAGGATCCTTATGCTTAGAGAGATCAAAGAATATATGAATATGACAGGCGCTGAATTTGTGATAACAGGTGAGGTCCTTGGCCAGAGGCCGATGAGCCAGAGGAGAGATGCACTCGACATCATAGACAGGGAATCAGGGCTGAAAGGATATATCTTGAGGCCTCTCAGCGCTAAACTGCTGAAGCCGACCATACCTGAAGAAAAGGGGATAATAAACAGAGAGCTTTTATATGCATTTGGCGGCCGTTCCAGAAAGCCTCAGATGTCTCTCGCAAGAGAATTCGGCCTTACGGATTATCCTGCACCCGCAGGTGGGTGCTTACTGACAGAGCCGAATTATTCTCACAGGCTTAAGGAACTTCTTGAGTATGACCAGAACCCGTCTGTTGAAGACCTGCTTTTGCTGAAACTCGGCAGGCATTTCAGGATGTCTTCTGAGTGCAAAGTTATTGTAGGCAGGAATGAGGATGAGAATAACTCTCTGTTTGCAATATCAGGCAATAAATGGACATATATGATAGCAGAGAACTGCGGAAGCCCTGTCACAGTTATCAGGGGGGAAGCCGGTGAAGAGATAATACATACTGCTGCAGCTATCTGCGCAAGATATTCTGATGCAGGAGCCCTCAACATTGTGGATGTAAGTATTTATAAGGGAGAAGACAGGTATCAACTGACCGTATCCCCGGCAAAAAAAGATATTATCGATAATTTCAGGATAGAATGGAAAAAGACAGTTATGAGCAGGCGGTAAAAGGCAGTAGCTTAAATAAGTTGACTTGATAACTAAAATTTGATATCTTTGAGGAAACAAAAATTATAATGGAGGAGTAATTATGTCAAAAAGAAAAACTTACAGTGTAGTTGTTGCAATTTTTTTGTCTCTTTTTATTTTTGCTGCACCGGGAAATGTTTTTTGTCAGGATGAAGTTGTCAGCGGGCCTTTTTCTCTGACCATTCTTGGCGGTGCCCAGAATGATTCTCTTTTTGGTGGTGTTGAGGGCCGTGTGGATTATCTGAACCCGGTGCTTAATGTTCATGTATCAGGATTTTATAACGGTCTTGATGCAAGCAGAGGAATGGGACGAATTGACAATCAGAGATACGGTGCCGGAGTTGCTGTCTCTCATACCTATCCGGGCAAGGCAAATGCTTTTCTGGGAACTGCGTTTGTGAATGAATTAGGCAGGAACCTTGCTCATGTATATGCAGGCGGAAAATACAAGATGACCGATAATCTCCTGTTAAGCGGAGCTTATGGAAAAGGCTTTGGTGGGGAGAGAGAATACGAAAAGGATGATACAGTAATTAATTACGAGGCATCTGACTGGCTGAAATTCGGGGTCGTATTTGTTCCGATGAATAATCTGAAGGCGAATTTTTATGTTTATGATAACTCACCTTTTGAAAAGAATATTTATGGATTAGAAGGTGAAGTGTCGTACAACCTGAATGATTCTGTTGCAGTAGGCGTAAGAGGCATGTCGGATCTTGCTTCAAAAAGTGAGTTGGACAAAAATTGGACAGCAGCAGCTTTTGTTACTTATTCCTTTGGCGGACAGAAAGGCAAACTGATAGATGTTGCACTCGAAAAGAATAATCCTATTGCATATCCAAGGGTGACGATATTTTCCAGAGATAATAGTTCTATCTCTATAGAACAGTGCTTGCAACAAGAGAGTTGCGATTGTTTATGCGGGTATTTTCCGGATTCATGGCAATGCTCTGAATATTGCTACCCGGAATAGTCATATTCTCTAAAGTAAAGTCTTTACAGTGCCTCCCGTTTTCATAACGGGAGGCATTTTTAATCAAAAAAATTCCTCGATGCTCTGCATCGGGGTTGATGTTCGCTGTCATTCCCGCAAGCAAAGCGCATCGGGAATCCTTCTTCGGAAAGATTCCGGACAAGCCGGAATGACAAATATTTGGGTTTAGATACCTCGAAGCTCTGCTTCGGGGTAGTTTATTTTGAAAAAACCGGATAATGTTTCTATATTATTAAAAGATAGTTGAGAGAGTTTTTATCTCAAAGCCTGACCGGAACCCCTTTTGATCTCAGATATTCTTTTGCCTCTCTGACAGAATATTCCCTGAAGTGGAAGATGGAAGCTGCAAGTGCTGCGTCTGCCTTGCCATTGACGAGCCCTTCATAGAGATGCTCCAGTGTGCCGGCACCGCCAGATGCAATTACAGGGATCGATACAGTCTCTGAGATGATACGGGTCAATTCAATATCATAACCGTCTTTTGTCCCATCCTTGTCCATGCTTGTTAGCATGAATTCGCCGGCCCCGAGTTCTTCCATTTTCTTCGCCCATTTAACAGCATTCATCAGCTTCATTTTCCTGCCGCCGTGAGTGGACAGAGCCCAAACAGTTTCTCCGTCCATCCCCCCCTTACCAAGGGGGCCTGCCTGTCCGGTAGGCAGGGGCGAAGGGGGGGTAGGCAGTTTAAGGATCACATCCTTCAATGAAGCATCGGAGAACCAGCCTTCGCCTGTAGCATCAGACATGTTATCCGAAACTCTCTTTGCATCAATCGCAACCACTATGCACTGGCTGCCGAATTTCTCTGCAGCGCGGCTTATAAAGTAAGGGTCTTTTACTGCGGTTGTGTTGATAGATACTTTGTCGCATCCTGCATTGAGAAGGTCTCTGATGTCCTCAAGGGTTTTTATCCCGCCTCCAACAGTTAGAGGCATAAAAACATCTTCAGCGGTCTTCCTGACTATATCCAGAATTGTCTTTCTTTTCTCATGAGAGGCTGTTATGTCAAGAAAAATGAGCTCATCTGCGCCCTGTTCGTCATAGAACCTTGCATTTTCAACAGGATCACCGGCATCGCGAAGATTAACAAAGCTTACGCCTTTTACCACGCGTCCGTCTTTTACATCAAGACAGGGAATAATACGTTTAGCAAGCATCGTTAAAAACCGTGAGGCGTGAGGTGTGAGGTGTGAGGTGTACGTAGTAAGGAGTCAGGTGAAGGGGGTTAGGGGTTAAAAATAAACACAGCAGAGTGAAAAGTGAATTTATTCTTACTTTTGTATAAAGTTTCTCACTCCTCACTCCTTACTCCTTACTCATTACTAACTTTATTGCTTCTTTCAGATCCAGTGAGCCGGAATAAATGGCCTTTCCGGTTATTGCTCCCCAAAGTTTTTTTATCTCCAGAAGGTTTTTTATATCTTCTAAGGTTGCGATGCCTCCGGAAGCAATAACCGGGATTCCAACTGAACTGACCATTTCCTGAAGGGCTGTAATGTTGGGGCCGGTGAGCATGCCGTCTCTCGAAATATCAGTATAGATAATGCCTGATACTCCGATGGTCTCGATCCTCTTTGCAAGCTCTTTTGCTTCGATGGAACTCACCTCTTCCCATCCTTTAACAGCAACTTTGCCGTCTTTTGCATCAATGCCGACAAGTATTTTGCCCGGGAACTTATTGCATACATCGAGAAGGAAAGCAGAATCCTCTACTGCAGATGTGCCGATAATAATACGATCTATACCTGCTGAGAGCAACTTGTCGACAGTAGCAATATTTCTTATTCCCCCTCCAACCTGTAATGTCATTTTTACTGCTTTCCTGATCTTCATTATTACATCAATATTTTTCTGGCTGCCTGTGAAGGCGCCGTCAAGGTCTACGACATGAAGCACTTTTGCGCCGCAGGCCTCCCATTTTCTGGCAGTTGCAGAAGGGTCATTGGAATAGATAGTAACAGAGTCTTTTTTCCCTTGCTGCAGTCTGACGCATAGTCCGTCTTTCAGATCTATTGCGGGAATAATCAGCATAAGGTTAATATAACACAATTAATAAAAAAGTAATGACTGTTGACCTGAAATCCGGAGAAAAAATGAACAGAAAATTCAGTTTTATAAGAAGATATTTATGCAGTTCGGTGCTTGGAGTTCTGATCTTCTTTCTAAGCCCCTTGACTGCAGGGTCTTTCAGTATTCCTGAAAAACTTGTTTATGACCTGACATGGACCGGGGTCAAGGCAGGGACTGCTACTCTTGAGATAAACAATGATAAGGATCTTTTAAAGATCATATCAACTGCCCGCTCTGCTGATTGGGTATCGGTTTTTTATACTGTTGAGGACAGGATAGAATCAAAGCTTTCCAGAACACGGACAACGTCCATTGTCGGGTTGCCTCAAAATTACAGGATAAAGACCAGAGAGGGCAGGCACAGGCGCGACAATGAAGTTATTTTTGATATAGAGAAGAGGAAAGCGTTTTTCATAAATCATATTGACGGGAAGAAAAAAAATGCAGATATCGAGGAAAATACATTTGACCCTCTGTCGTGCCTCTACTACGTAAGGACCCTGAAGATCGAGACAGGCAAGTCGGTATTTGTGAATATTTTTGACAGCAAGAAAATGTGGAATGTAGAGGTGCAGGTTCTAAGGAAGGAAAAAATAGAAACACCGCTCGGAAGCTTCGATACAGTCGTTATAAAGCCGCTTATGAAGTCAGAAGGTATCTTCAACAGAAAAGGCGATATGTATATCTGGCTTACTGATGACGAAAAACATGTCCCTGTTAAGATGCAGACAAAGGTAGCTGTAGGCTCTATAACCGCAACATTGGTCAGCGGCACTTACTGAAATTAATAGTTACTGCACCCCACGCCATGATATTTCATTCGTAACCATTCAGTTGTGTGTGGAATACATCCTTTTTATACCAAGATTAGCTTGTGGTAATCTCTGAATGTCTGCAAAATCGGGGAAAATCCAGTATTAGTGTAGTGAGTCAACGCTTCAGTTTCGTATTGCTTTTTGATGAGGCAATGGGTCTTCTTTCCTATAATTCTCTGTTTGTTTATACTATAAGTTATGAAAATGCTCAGAAAAATAATTCTGCTGACAAGGCCTTATTGGCGGAGGATCTTTGCGGCAATCATCCTCAGCTTTATCGTCTCCGGAATTGCCGGTGCCATAGCATGGCTGGCAAAGCCTGCAGTGGACAAGATCCTTGGTGAGAAGAGATACGAATACTTTGCATTTCTCCCGATCGGTGTATTTCTTCTGTATTCGCTGAAAGGGTTTGTAAGTTTTGCGCAGGCTTATTTGATGAAGTCTGCAGGAATGAAACTGGTAAGAGAGACGAGGAACAAACTTTATAACCACGTGCTTTATCTTCCTATATCATATTTCAGCAAAGAGTCTTCAGGCGTTATTATTTCGAGGATCATGAGCGATGCAAAGGAACTGAGCGCGCTGATTTCCACGAGCATGAAGGAGCTGATTATACAGGTGCCCACGGTCCTGATTCTCCTGGGGGTTGCTTTTTACCGGAGCTGGCAACTTACTGCTGTCAGCATGATCCTGCTGCCTTTCATAGGCTACAGCACAAGAAAATTCGGCAAAAGAGTCAGGAAGAAGACAAAGGAAGCACAGAAAAAAATAGCATCTCTCACCCACAAGATCGGGGAAGGTGTTCTTGGCAACAGGATCATAAAGGTATTCAACCGTGAAGAGATAATGACAAAGAAATTCAGCAGCCTGAACCAGAGGGTGTACCGGGAAAAGATGCGGGCGCTGAGGTTCAAAGAATTTGCAGCAGCATTTAATGACGTCTTTACGGGGATGGGCTTTGCTTTTGTCCTCTGGTATGGCGGCAGTCTCGTTATGAAAGGGAC
>Ga0154444_1179_pt1 | contig 16972 bp, 15 predicted proteins | sample RifGroC2_FD_105637 | JGI IMG/M metagenome (GOLD analysis project Ga0154444, IMG submission 105637) | Nitrospirae bacterium GWC2_42_7
CCTTAGCGGAGCAGAAACAAAGAACTACCCGCTTCAGAAATAAGAATTATCAGAATTAGAACTTCAAACTATTAAGGGGCGTCCATGACGCCCCTTAATCATACTGAAAAGACAATGGGCAATAATGAGCCCTCTCCCCAACAGAACATATTATTATTAATTATTTCTTTGTTTGCCTTACTGACGTATCTTGGCCTTTTCTTCTTTAGACATTTTGATGATAACAGGCTCACAAGTTGGGAATGGGTTTTTCAAGGGGGAGATGCAGCTTATCTTTTTTTAATACTTGTTGCAGGTGTTATTCTGGCCTTTGGCCTGTCAAGGATCTCGGTTTTTCCTCGAATCAGGGTTTTATTTCTTTTTTGTCTGTCATTCGCCTTCGCAGGTTTGATGTGGGGAGAACCCGAGGTGATCGTGGATACCTCCCGATATTTTACAGCAGCTAAACATCTCGAGCTATACGGAATTGGATATTTCATAAGGGAGTGGGGCCGGAATATCAGCGCATGGACTGATATGCCCCTTATTCCATTTTTGTATGGCTTGATCTTTAAATTTATTGGAGAGTCGAGGATCTATATACAGATATTTAATACCCTGCTTTTTTCTTTAAGTACACTTATTACCTATTTAATTGGAAAAGAGCTGTGGGATGAGGATACCGGCTTTTTTGGGGGTATGTTACTTCTTGGCATGCCTTATCTTTTGACTCAAGTTCCCCTTATGCTCGTGGATGTTCCGGTCATGTTTTTCTTTTTGCTTTCTGTTTTTGCTTTTCTTCGCGCTTTGAAACAAGGAGGTTGGTGGATCCCGCTTTCTGCGATGGCTGTATTCCTGTCATTTTACTCTAAATATTCTGCGTGGCTGATGCTCTCAATAATGATTGTAATTTTTATGATATATTTAAAGAATGAGCAGCAGGAATATGGCACGAGGAGATTACTTTACAGAGCGGGTGCATATTTTTTTCTTGCCACTATATTGATAAGTGCAGTCTTTCTATATAAATCTGATATTTTTATTGCACAGATGAAGCTTCTTATTGAATATCAGAAGCCAGGCCTTAATAGGTGGGGAGAGAGTTTTACATCAACTTTTTTGTTCCAGGTAAGTCCTTTTATTTCTCTGGCTGCTTTATATTCTGTGTATGCAGCAGCCAGAAAAAAGGATTGGAAGTATCTGATCGTTCTGTGGCTTGTCCTGCTTGTGATAGTGATGCAGGTAAAGCGGATCCGTTACATAATAATGATCTTCCCAATGCTGGGACTAATGGCTTCTTACGGTATTTCCAGGATCAAGGACAAGGAGATAAGGAAATTTATTGTATCCTGTATACTGATCTTTTCTTTTACCATTGCTTTTTTTGGTTATCTTCCATTTATTGAAAAAATGAGTGCGGTGAATCTTAAAGAAGCAGGTAGTTTTATTGACGCAATACCGGAGCAGAATATCGAAATTTTTACCCTTTTAACTAAGGATGCAGCAGCCAATCCTGCAATCGCAGTTCCTATACTTGATTTATTTACTAACAAAAAGATCATTTATAACTATAATGCTGATATTTCTGCTGTTTTGGAAAAAAAGATATCGAAGTCTTCCCTTCGTTTCACATGGGAATATAAAAACCCGGATTACTATAAGTATGTTGAATATTCTAAGGAGAATACCGCAGTAGCAGTTATATCAAGTGAGCCGGGGGATGCTCTGCTTTCAGATATTCAGGATAGGATATCAGGATGCCGTTTGTCTAAGATATATGATGAATATGAGGATATATTCCGTTTCAGGACAAGTGTAAGGGTTTTTCAGTGCGGAACCTCCGGTGATGTCAGGAAAAACAGTAATGTTTTTGCACACAAAAAAATAAATCATCTAAAATTGTGATTAGGGGTTGATTTTTGAGCATGTTTTTGATTATATATACAGGCACTATTATGTATGTTAAAACTTGTACATGCTTATCAATATGATTTACATAACTAAAAATGCCGGAAAATATTTTATGAAAGGGGGCTTGTTTTCAATTTAGAGAGAAAGCGCGGATATGGCTTTTGAGATTAAGCAGATATCATAATTAAGGAGGTATATAGAGTGGAAGAGAAAAAAAATCAAATCTGGGCCTTTATTATTACAGGCGCACTCATCCTTATAAGCCTTTTGTATTACAAAACCAATGTATATTATATGTATCTCATCGCATATATTTGGTTTGGATTTGCTTATGGGATGATGCTGCAGTATGGAAGATTCTGTTTTGCTTCAGCTTCGAGGGACCTTTTTGCCGCAGGCGTGCCGAGAATGGCTGTTGGTATTCTTGTGGCGCTCATATTCTTCAGCTTTATTCAGGCTGTACTTGCTTCAACAAACATGAGTACGTTTCATCCGGCGCCTTTTGGAATACATACTCTGATTGCCGGGTTGATCTTTGGTGTTGGCATGGTTCTTTCAGGCGGCTGTGCTTCCGGTTCTCTATATAAAATCGGGGAAGGTAATGGAACGTCTTTCCTTGCAGCGTTTTTTGGACTCTGCATTGGGCAGGCGATATTTGTAGATGTAACATGGTTTAACTTTCTGATGCCGCAGAAATGGATAGATAATGCTGCTGCCAAAGGACTGCCAGCCAGTGTAATGTCTTCTTCATTTGATACGTATCTCGCTGGTTACGTATGGGACCAGCCGGTCCTTCAATTGTCAAAGACCCAGGCTGCGCAGGACGCTTTACCCGGAGTTTCAAAGTATTTTGTTGCAGATATGCTGCTTAACGCCATGATACCTGCAGCCCTTCTTCTCATTGTGATTTATGCTGTCTGGATGAGAAAGGGTTTTATGAAGAAAAGGGCAAAGACGAAAGTCGGAGCAACAGGTTTTGGTGATGACCTTGCAGGCATTTGGAGTATGATAACCGCATCCAAAAGAACAACTATTATGGGTGTGATTATCGGTATCGTTGCAGGACTCCATATATTTGTTATGAAGGGGATGCAGATAAAGTTCGGTGTAGGTAACTTTGGAGAACTTTTAACGAGGATGGGTCATTCGGCTGACACGAGCATAAAGGGCACTGTCTTTGATCCCGGATATTGGTATATCACCAGTCAGGAAGGGCAGTTCGGTGCATGGATACTCGAGAAGTTTGGATGGAATATGCGTGATAACATATTCTTCGGTGTTAATAACGGTCTTCCAGATCCCTGGCGCAACCCTGCACTCTGGATGTCCTTCGGAATTATCTTTGGTGCGTTTGTTATGGCTCGTCTTAACAATGAATTTAAGTTCAAATTACCAAAGGGCGAACTGATTGTGTGGGGACTTTTAGGCGGTTTATTAATGGGTGTTGGTTCCAGGCCTGCTCTCGGATGCAACATTGGCGCATTCTTTATAAGGGTTGCCGGTGGAGACCCAAGCGGATGGCTTTATGGCACAGGCATGGTTGGTGGGGCCTTTTTGGGAGTCAAATTTTTCAATTGGTGGACAGAAAGAAAGATGGCAAAGGAAATGGAATCTTTTTGATCTGTAAATATCTAATAAATCAATTAAAAGGAGGAAGTTTGTATTATGGCTATGAAATTTGAGAAAAAAGGTGATGGAGTTTATGAGCTGGATGTCTGCGGATATGTTTGTCCTCATCCACAGATTTACTGCAAGAAATCCATCGAGAAGATGGCTGAGGGAGAGGTTCTTCATATGATATTCGATAATCCCTCATCAGGCGAGACAGTTAAGCAGATGCTGGATCAGGCCGGACATGAATTGGTGGAAGAGAGGAAAGAAGGAAGCAAACTCATTTATGTAATCAAAAAGGGGTAAATATTACCCTGATATATTATTAAGGAGGTCAATATGAAGACATCCCTTGTGATTGTTATTGTGATTGTTATTGGAATTCTTGGTTTTCTGCTGGTATACAGTCAGCAGCATGATATGCCTGCTCAGGCTGCGCAAGGACAGGCAGCAGGTTATGGTTCAGCGCCGGCATCTGGTGGATATGGCTCGGCACAGGCAGCAGGTTATGGTTCAGCGCCGGCATCTGGTGGATATGGCTCAGCACCGGCAGCAGGTGGTTATGGAACAGCACCGGCAGCAGGCGGTTATGGAACAGCGCCGGCAGCAGGCGGATACGGGAAATAGGGCTCATACATACTAACCTAAAATAGCGGGTGAAAAAATGAAAAAAATATTGATTGCAGTAGATGATACAAAAGGCACGAAGAATGCCTTTGCGATGTGCGGTGAAGTATGCTCTTGTATGCGTCCTGATTCAATTGTCCTTGTGTTTGTTGAAAAATTTGAAGGCAAATCTTTAATTAATGAAATGCTCGGTGACGCAGAAATGAGGACCCTTGAAGATGTTCTGAAGGGTTCAGAATATCAGGATGCTTTGGATCAGAAAGCACAGGCTATACTTGATCACTATAAAAATGCTCTCGAGAAAAAAGGAGTTACAGGTGTCAAGACAGTCATCAGAAAAGGACATCCTGCTGATGAGATACTGAAGGCTGCTGACAAGGAAAAGGCGGATATGATCATTCTCGGCTCACGCGGAAAAAGAACTACACATTTGTTTATGGGAAGCGTAAGCAGGGAAGTGGCCAACAGGGCCGGGATTCCTGTGTTGCTCGTTAAGTAATCAGTACAAAGGATTTTTGCCAAAAGGCGGAAGATATTTTTTGTTAAATAAATGAAGTTTAAAAAATATACCCTGCGGTTTTCCGCAGGGTATATTTTTATTGTGGTTTTGTTTGTGGGATTTCTTTTAACTCGAGAAATGCAATTGATTCAAATATGCAGAGACACAAATGCCTTCAAAGTCTTTAGATTTCAAGATGATTTTATTAGTATGCCATGATGAAATTTTCAAAAGTTATAAGCATAATAATATGCAAATCAGGGATTTCATCATGGCATTAAAAAGGTCTTGCTGCAAAAGACTTTTCAGTCATTCATGTCTCTGCTTTAAGCATTTTTTGGATTAAATACACGTTGTCTTGTAAAATAAATACATGCGCTTTGACTGTAAGGCTATTCTCAAAATATTAGAAAATCAAAGGAGAACCTGAGCGTTTTGAAAAACCAGATACTTATATTGGGGGGAGGCCTTACAGGGCTTTCTGCCGGGTATGTGTTATCCAAATCCGGGTTTGATATTGCAGTTTTTGAGAGTGAATCAGCAGTTGGAGGACTTTCAAAGACTATTGAGAAAAACGGGTTCAGGTTTGACCTCGGCGGACACAGGTTTTTTACTACAGATGAGAAAACAGACAGGTTTGTAAGAGAACTGATGTCCGGAGAACTGCTGTCGGTCTCCCGCTCAAGCAAGATCTATCTTCGCAATAAGTTTTTCGATTATCCTCTGAATCCGGCCAATGCAATATTCGGACTTGGCATACCTGTGACTGCCAGGATCATTACTGATTACAGCTATGAGAAGCTCAAGGGACTTTTTAAGGCAAAGGAGAATATATCACTCGAAGACTGGGTTGTGAGTAATTTCGGACGTACCATGTTCGATATATATTTTAAAGAATACAGCGAAAAGGTCTGGGGTATTGACTGCCGCAGGATAAGCGCTGAATGGGTTGCCCAGCGTATCAAGGGGCTTTCGCTATCAAAGGCTGTGAAGAATGCATTCTTTAAATTCAGTGGAAAAGATCTCCCAACTCTTGCTGACAGGTTCGTATATCCTCAGCTTGGAATAGGCCGTATTTCAGAAAGACTTAAAGAAGAGATCGAACAGAAAAATAAAGTCTTCACTGATACAGCTGTTGAACAGATTAATCATTACAATAATATGATAGAAAGCATTGTGGTGAGAGATCACGCTGGTCTCCGTGAAGTCTGTTCTAAAGAACTCATTTCAAGTATGCCGCTGACAAAAATGGTCGGCATGATGAATCCGGCCCCTCCTGCAAGGATCATGGAAGCAGCTTCAAAACTCAAATTCAGAGATCTTGTTGTAATGGCAATAATGGTAAACCGCAAGAGGGTCACAGACCAGACATGGATATATATACCTGAGAAAAAGATACCGTTTGGAAGAATACATGAGCCGACGAACTGGAGCGGGAAGATGGCTCCTGAGGGCAAGACAATTATTGTTATGGAGTTTTTCAGTTTTAAGGGAGACAACATCTGGAATCAGACTGATGAGAAGCTTACTGATATTACGATAGAACATCTTGAGACCCTTGGATTTATCAGGAAAGATGAAGTAATTGACAGTGTTGTTATTAGAGCAGCAAAGGCTTATCCTCTTTTTGAGGTCGGATATAAGGAAAAATGTGATGAGATATACGACTATCTCAAGAGGTTCGGCAATCTTCATATTGCAGGCAGAAGCGGTATGTTCAGATACTATAATATGGACCATGCCATTGAATCAGGTATAAGCACTGCCGAGAAGATTATAAACAAAGGTGAATATGTTATTAAGCAGCAAGATGATTTCACGGAGCCTGTCCTGGCTGGGAACTGAACATGAGATGTGCATTAGTAATTCCTTCATGGATTCCTGAAGACATTTTTTCCTCTAAGACCGCAAGTTCTCAGATCAATTACTGGCAGCCTCTCGGGACCCTTTATGTCGCAGCTGTTCTTCAGAGGGCAGGGCATGAAGTCATATTTTTGAACGGCGCATTTATTTCGCACGATCAGATACTCGCGGATATAAAAAAATTCAACCCTGAGTTCATCGGGCTTTATTCAACTACTTTTGGCTGGGACAAGGCAAAAAAAACCGCTGCTGATTTCAGGAGAATATTCGGAAATAATGCATTTATATGTGCAGGGGGGCCATATCCCATCGCAGTGCATGAGCGATGCCTCAAGGATGCAGGGGAATCCCTTGATGCTATAGTTACCGGAGAGGGGGAGTTTACCTCGCTTGAGATAATAGAAAGACTTCAGGCAGATAAAGGCCTCGATGGAGTCCAAGGTGTTATTTACCGGGACAAAGGGCATATTTGTATAAATACTCCAAGGCCTCTGATCACTGACCTTGATTCGCTCCCGTTTCCTGCCAGGGAGCTTTTGGGTGATACGAATCTTTATATCCCGCCTCCGGCAACGTATAAAAGAAGGCCGGTTGCTGTTCTGATGACCTCGAGAGGCTGCAACAGGAGATGTATTTACTGTTTTCAGATTGACAAAGAAAGAAAGAGCGGTATCAGATACAGGAGCGTTGATAATGTTTTGAAGGAAATAGAGCATTGCCTGGCACAAGGATACAGAGAGATAAAATTTATAGATGATACTCTGGCCGCTGATTACAACAGGGCAATGCAGATAGCTCAGGAGATCAAGGCACGGAAACTCGATTTTACATGGTTTGCCTCTGCCTGTGTTAATCAGGTTGATAAACCACTGCTTCAGGCATTCAAAGACGCAGGCTGTTGGGCAGTCCTTTTCGGCGCTGAAAGCGGGGTACAGAAGAACCTTTTTGCCATAAAAAAAGGTACAACCCTCGAACAGATCAGGAATGCTGTCAAAGCAGCCAAAGAGGTCGGATTAAAAGTGAGTACTCCTTTTATGTTCGGAATTCCGGGCGAGACCTTTGAAGAGGGGCTGCAGACGATACAGTTCGCCTTAGATCTGGACCCTGACATTGCGAATTTCCATGCAATAACTCCTTTCCCGGGCACATACCTCTTTGACAACCTTGATAAGTACGGGACGATATCGGATGAGCTTACGGACTTTACGTATCAGGGTGCGGCATTTATTCCGTATACAATGACAAGGGATGATATATTAAAGCTCCGCCAGATAGCTTTCAGAAAGTTCTATGCAAGGCCTTCCTTTATTTTTAAAAAACTGCTCGAATTGCGCAGTCTTAATGATCTTAAGGTTGCGTTCAAAAGTTTTAACAGCCTTTTCTGGCTGATAGCTAAAAATGATCTGTTTAAACGTAAAGTATATAAAAAAAAGAACATCTGATGTCCTTTAACGAAAGTACATAGTATTGTCGCTCATTCTCGGTCTTCGACCTGCGAGGTATTTGCCCTCATTATTTATTGATTAGATACTGTATGAATATCATCCAAATAAAACCGCTTAAATACTATGTCCTTTCAGCATTCTTGGTGATTTATGAATTAAGTGAGTTAAGTTTAAAACTGCACAAATCAGGACAGGATTTGATATAATTCTGACTTATGGGCAAGTCTTCAAAGAAAAAGAAGTATAAAAAACATGATGGTGTTCAGATACCTGAAGAAGGGCATCGGACGGCTGTTTCAGGAATTAAAGGGTTTGGCGTCCTTAAAAATCGTATCATTCATATTATTCTTATTGTTCTAACCGGCATATTAATTTATTGGAATACCTTTGATGTGCCTTTCCAGTTCGATGATGCAGGCATTATCAAAAATCCTCTTATAGAAAATCTCAATTATCTTCACCCTTCAGCTATGGGTGGAGTTGACACTGACGCTTCAAAAAGCAGGTATATCGGGTATCTTACATTTGCATTGAACTACAAAATCAATGGGCTGAATGTATTTGGCTATCATATGGTGAACCTTCTGATCCACCTTTTAAGCTCATTGCTTGTATATATTTTGATAACCCTCACATTCAGGACGCCATACCTCAAGGGGTCAGGCATTACCGGATATTCAGGATATATAGCCTTGTTTACCGCTCTTTTTTTTGTATCTCATCCTGTACAGACACAGGCTGTCACATACATAGTCCAGAGGTTTGCATCCCTTGCCACAATGTTCTATCTGATATCAATAACAGCATATATAAGGGCAAGAGTCTCCGACAGTGGTCTCGGCAGATATGCCTTATACGTGGTGTCTCTTGTCTCTGCTGTTTTAGCGATGAAGACAAAGGAGATATCCTTTACGCTTCCTGTTGTGATATGTCTGTATGAGTACATGTTTTTTCAGGATAAGATCAGAAAGAGGATCGTATATCTCCTGCCTCTGATTCTGACAATGCTGATAATACCGCTTACGATCATGAGCATTAATAAACCTGCCGGGAATATTATAGGAGACATAGGTGAGGCGGCGAGGGCGATGACAACAATGCCGAGGCTTGATTACCTTTTTACACAGTTCAGCGTGATTGTCAGATACATAAGGCTTCTGTTCTTCCCTGTGAACCAGAATTTTGACTATGACTATCCTGTTTATCATTCTTTTTTGAATTCTGATGTATTTATGTCTTTTATATTTCTGTCGGCGATCTTTGGTGCGGGGCTTTACCTTTATAAAAAGTCACGCAAAAAGGACCCTGCATTACGGCTCATATCATTCGGCATATTCTGGTTTTTCATAACTCTGTCAGTTGAATCGAGCATAATTCCGATAGTGGATGTGATATTTGAACACAGGATATACCTTCCTTCAATTGGAGCTTTTGCAGCAGTGACAACAGGGATCTTTTTGATCGCGGTGAAGACAGGGAGCCGGAAGGCCCAGACAGCAGTGGTAGCTATGCTGTTTTTAACAACAGTTGTTCTATCAGGAACTGCATTTGCAAGAAACAAGGTCTGGAAGACTGAGGTGAGCATATGGGAGGATGTTGTGGAGAAATCTCCGCAGAAAGCAAGGGGGCACAATAACCTGGGCAATGCATATAAATTAAAAGGTGACATTAAAAAAGCGATAGAACAGTTCGAGATAGCAGTAAAGATCAATCCTAATTTTGCTAAGGCATATTACAATCTCGGTGTTTCTTACTGGAGCAATGGAATGAAAGAAAAGGCACTAGACAATTACAGGATTGCCCTGAAGCTTAATCCTAATTATGCGGAGGCGCATAACAATCTTGGAGCAGCTTATAAGGATAAAAACTTAAATGAAGAAGCGATAGAAGAATATGAAGCGGCATTGAAAATTGTACCTGAATATGCTGAGGCGCATAATAATCTTGGAGCAGCTTACAGATCAAAGGGCCTTATAGATAAGGCGATCGAACATTACAATGAGGCCTTAAGAATAAAGCCATATTCACCGGAGGTCCATAACAATCTTGGAGCAGCCTACAGGGACAAAGGAATGAAAGAAAAGGCTGTGCAAGAGTATGAGATTGCGATAAGGCTCAGGCCTGATTTTATGGAGGCACATTATAATCTCGGTTATATTTATTTTGAGAAAAAGGAAATGGAAATGGCACGGAAAGAATTTGAAACAGTCTTAAGAATAAAACCTGATATGCAGTATGCAAAACAACTGATGGGGATTATTGGAAAAACGAACAAATAAAAGAAGAGTAATAACTATCTTGAATTAAAGCTGGATGTATTCTTTGAATAGGGCAGGGTATAGCGCAGGGTTAAAAAGTATATTGGTCATGAAGTAGCATTCATGTGTGCAGAAACACTGCTTATTCTTGATGCCTCTTAATATCACTGAAGCCTTATCCGAATCTAAGATCTTATTAATATCATATCCTTGTTCCCTGACATTTCCGAGCTTTTCTGTGAGGATCTCACAAGGGAACACATCTCCGCTTTCTGAGAGGACGAGGTTCAATCTGCCTGCATAGCAGGGGATCAGTCTTTTCTGTTCATTCATGGTTCTATGAATCATATGCCGTTGAAGAATATCCTGGGCTGCCTTGATGCGCGCGCCTTTGAACCGGTAGGTGTTTGAAGTCCTGTTCTTTAAGTTCTTTTCGAGCTGTTCTATTGCGCTATTATATTTTTTGAAATCCACTTTCTTAAAACTATCATCAGAAAGATTTCCGCGCACAAGAGAAATTGTATGTGTTTTGATGTTATTAAGACCTGTTACAAAATCTATTATATTATCGATCCTGTCCTGATTTTCCGAACAGAAGACAGTATTGACACCGAGTTCAAAATTTGGATATTTTTCAAGAAAAGGCCCAAGCAGGTTATATGTATGAATCGTCTTTTCAAAACTGCCTGGAGTATTTCTAAGAATGTCGTGATCTTTATGAAGGCCGTCGATCGAAAGCTTTACCGTAATAACACTGTTTGGACATTTCTTAAGTATCTGCTCGGTTCTGTCTTTTATCAGTTCAGGAAGAAGCCCGTTCGTCGGAAAAAGCATAATTGCAGGCCTGTTCTGTTTGTAAAAGATATTGCTGATCTCAACCAGATCTTCCCTGAGAAATATCTCTCCACCCGAGAATGCAAGCCATAGAAGGTCTCCAAAAGAGGATGAGATCTTTTGTATCTCATCAATCGAGAGTTCTTTTTCTTTTGAGGTTACTGAGGAGTTCATAAGTAAACCCCCCTCACCCCTGCCTACCGGACAGGCAGGCTCGCCCTCTCCCTCCAGGGGAGAGGGTAATACTACTGCCCCTCCCTTGAGGGGAGGGGATGAAGGGGAGGGTGATATCTGTGGCTTTATTTGTGGTTTCATTAGGATGTTGTCGGTATTTTTAAGGTAAAAGCAGAAAGGGCAGGATGAGTTGCATCTTCTTGTCAAAAAGAAGGTCAGATGAATGGGCCTTGATTTCCAGAATATTGAATTGATATGCCTGAACGGAGAATACATCAGAAGCCCTTTTCAATAGCGGAGATGTTATTTATCATTCTGCCTTTATCTCTACCGGTTTTATTGTATTTTTTGTTTTTATATATTCGATGATACCTGAAAAGGCACCGGCTCCGACTGCGATAGGATAGACCAACGAGTAATAGAGTGTTGATATAACTGTAAAAGAAAGCCCTTTTGAAGCAAGGAATGATTTGATCAGCCCTCTGCTTAAAAAAAGATTGAAAGAAAATAAAAGCATAGCAGAGAATAGAACAGCATAATTCTGAAAGATATGAGAAACAGGGATCAATAAGGCATTCAGAAAGAAAACAGAGACATTTGCTTTTAACTCAAGTGATGCTGTGCCTGAATCTGACAATACATCGTTGTTTCCCAGAGAATAAGCTGTCCAGTATTTTGATTTTTTGAAAGCATTCTTCAGTGATTTAGATAGATCAAAATTAAAAATATGTTGAACAAGGATATCAGGATCCATAATTAGACGGATACCGGCTTTACGTAGCCTATGGCTGAATTCAACATCTTCTATTATCGGGAGAAAGCTCTCGGGAAACCCTTTGCTTTTGGCAAAGAGATCTGATTCGATTACCATGGCATGACTGGCGATATAATCAGGTTCTTTTTTCTTTGTCTCTGAATAATTAATGAATATGGATTGGAATGTGCTGAAAAAATCATCGTCAAAAGGGATCCTGGTGTATGTTCCTCCGATCACTATTCCGTTATTCCCCCTCTTATCAGGCGTGGGATTAAGGTATGAAAATTCATTGAAAGCGTTAATTACATTTTTTAATGTGTCTTTCTGCAAAATGCAGTCAGCATCAATAAAAAAGAGTATGTCTCCGGTGCTCTTATTTGCACCTGTATTTCGCGCGGTTGAAGCACCTGATTTATTATCCAGATGCAGGAAAATGCATGGGAATTTATTTGCTATCTCTGCTGTGTTGTCAATAGAGCAGTCATTAACAACAATTACCTCGAAATTGTCAAATTCTGAAGCAAAGGCAGCCTCAAGGCATTTTCCTATGGTATTGCTTCCGTTGTATACAGGAATGATGACAGAAATCCGTTTATTCATAACTGTAATATTATGAAACAAATTACAGATTATATTCCAATCATATAAACTTACTGTAAATTATAATTTTAGTTGAAAACATAACTATAAAATGATATGTTATTTGCATAAACTTTCATATGAAGGTTTAGAATATTTTATGTGGAGGGGGTGATATATCAGAAAAGATCGTTTCTGAAGAGCATATATAATTTAGGGGGGAGTTATGTAATAGAACTATTAGCTGTTTGAGGCGTTGCTTGTTCCCAGTTTAATTTTTCTTAAAGGAGGTCCTATGAAGTTCTTGAGATTAATTTTTATGCTTCTTTTTATGGCTTTCCCGCTGATTGTTTCTGCGGAGAAGGCAAAGACGATCGATGAACTTGCAAAAATGTATGATTCATCCAGCTGCAAAGAATGTCATGAAGACATTTATATGCAGTGGGAAAAATCACATCATGCACGTCCTCTTATGGGTGTAAAGGGCGGTTTAATGCTTACACCTCTTGCAATGAAGGGCGCAACAGCTTTTTCACCTGATGATCCAAAGAAGGCGACTGCAAAAAATTACCCTTGCTTCAAGTGCCATCTTCCTCAGGCTATTACCTCTGCCGAAGATTCTGTTGCCGTTGAACTTACAGAGGCTCTGCTGACAGCAGCTGATGCAAGTAAGACCGACAAAGAAAAGGCCGATGCCAAGGCACAAATAGCAAAACTGCAGATTGGTTGTATTGTCTGCCACAGCGATAAAGCCATTCTTCACAAGCGTGAGCTTGGTGAGCCTCAGAAAGGCGTACTGTACAGTTCAAAGGCTGTAGCAGAACATGGTGACGCAATGTACAAAAAGGTAGAAAAGAGCATTGTAATGAAAGATTCACTTTACTGCGGACAGTGCCATGGACTTGGCCCGAATCTCGAATTCGACCAGCCCTTCCAGTGTGCAAACCTTTATGGCAGCTATCTCCATAACTACATAGCATCAGGCGGAACCAAGAGCTGTCAGGATTGCCATATGCAGAAGGGAGATCATCTTATTGCTCCGAACTGGAATGACGATAAGGGATCTACCGAGCTGCTTAAAAAAGCGCTTGCCCTGGATGTTGAGACCCTTGGATATGATTGGCTTAGGAAAGCTAAGACCTATGTATCGAAGGTTGTGGTCAACACTACAATAACTTCAACTGCGGGACATAGAGTCCCGGATGGCTGACCATCTCACAACAGAGTGGTCATGGTAGTGACCGCAAAACACAAAGACAAAGATGGAAAAGATGTAGAGAGTAAGCAGGAAAGACATTATCATCCTCAGGCCACAAACTGCCGCGACAACAAGATGAAATATGGAGCACAGTGGAAGGTCGCAAATATCCGTGATACAAGTATCCAGCCTATGAAGCCCAAGAAGGAGACTATTGAATTCGATCTTCCTGAAGGTATAAGGGCTGCTGATGTAACAGTAGATCTTTTCTATGAACTTGGGAATCCTGACCAGAAAGTCCCGATTCATACAGTTAGTCAGAAGGTATTACTCGACAGATAGTAAAGAGTTGTAGTTTTTTTAAAAGGCTGTGCCTTAGTAAAGCAGGCACAGCCTTTTTTATATACCTATGAATAATTGTCGCAACAGTATTTCTTAGGACACTTCAAGAAACTTCAGAAACTCCTTAGCTGGTCTGAACAGGAATTTATCTTTGAGATAAACAACGCCAATATGATATTCTAAATTCTATCAAGAGTCAATCTTGGGGTAACTATAAGATGTTGTTTACGATATAACTATACTGTATGAGGTGTTGTAATGACTATGACTTTGACAGAAAAAATATTCAAGGCACATCTGAAGGACGAGCCTTTTCCCGGCACAAAAGTGCTTGATATAGACGTTGTTATGTGTCATGAAATAACCACGCCTGTTGCTATTAACGACCTTATTGCCAGAGGAAAAGATAGAGTGTTTGACCCGGAGAAGATAAAGGCGGTCATTGACCATGTGACACCTGCAAAAGATACAGAGACAGCACAGCAGGGCAAGATTCTAAGGGACTGGGCAAGAAGGCATAATATCAAAGATTTCTTTGACATCGGGAAAAATGGAGTCTGCCATGCAATTTTCCCTGAGAAAGGTTTTATCCGCCCTGGATACACTGTGATAATGGGTGACTCGCATACGTGCACACACGGGGCCTTCGGAGCTTTTGCAGCCGGAGTTGGTACAACTGACCTCGAGGTCGGGATACTTAAAGGTGTATGCGCTTTCAGAGAACCCAAGACCATCTGTATAAATATTAACGGGAAATTGCCAGAAGGTGTTTATGCCAAGGATATTATTTTGAAAATAATAAAGGAACTCACAGTCAAAGGCGCAACAGACTGTGTTATTGAGTTTCACGGTGACATTGTCAAGAACATGTCTATGGAAAGCAGAATGACTCTCTGCAATATGGCGATAGAAGCAGGCGGAACATCCGGTGTATGCATGCCTGATGAAACGACTGTGGATTATCTCTGGCCTTTTATATCGTCTGAGTATAAAAATAAAAAGGCTGCGCTTGAAGATTTCAAAAAATGGAAGTCTGATAAAGGCTGCGAGTATATGAAGGTCATTGATATGGATGTCACAGGCATGGAGCCACAGGTTACATTTGGATATAAACCTGATGAGGTGAAGAATATTTCAGAGATGGAAGGCACACCAGTAGACCAGATATATATAGGGTCTTGCACGAACGGGCGGCTTGAAGACCTCCGTATTGCTGCTCAGTTCCTTAAAGGAAAAAAGATATCTCCGAATATAAGGGGTGTAGTTTCACCCGCAACACCAAAGATATTCAGAGAAGCGGATGCAGAAGGGATAATAAAAATATTTATGGATGCCGGTTTCTGCGTTACGAATCCGACTTGCGGTGCATGCCTTGGTATGAGCAACGGTGTTCTTGCGCCTGGCGAGGTATGTGCATCCACTACAAACAGGAATTTTAACGGTAGAATGGGCAAGGGCGGCATGGTCCATCTTGTGAGCCCTGCTGTGGCTGCCGTGACAGCACTGGAAGGGAAAATTACAGACCCGAGAAAACACATGAAGAAAAAATTTAAATAAACACCCTCCCCTTTATCCCCTCCCCTCGAGGGAGGGGATATTTTAAATTTCCCTCGCCCCTTGTGGGAGAGGGTTAGGGAGAGGGGTACAGAGGAAAAGATAAAATGAAGACATTCGGCGGAAAAGTGCTTTTTTTGGACAGGTCTGACATTAACACAGACGAGATAATTCCGGCAAAATATCTTACAGAAATATCAAAAGAGGCTTTGAAAACTCATATGATCGAAGACCTGAAGCTCGAAGGGTTTAATCCTTTTTCTAAGGATGTTAGTGATGCAGGGGTCATAGTTACACGTGCTAATTTCGGTTGCGGTTCATCAAGGGAACATGCGCCATGGGCGTTCGAAGTTAACGGAATTAATGTTGTAATAGCATCGGGCTTTGCACGTATTTTCAGGCAGAATATGTTCAACTGCGGAATGCTTGCGATAGAAGTTACTGAAAGTGTTATAGATAAACTCTTTGAGCATAAGGATCCAAAGACTGGAATTAAGATAGATTTTCAGAACAATAAGCTCATGATCACCTCGAAGAAAGGTAAAGAGACTTTCGATTATCATATATCGGAATTCGATAAGGCGTTGGTGAAAGCAGGCGGCTGGGTTGAATTTGCTGATGCAAGGTATTGATTTTTGTAAGGGCTTATGACTCCTGAGGAAAAACTAAAATCACTCGACATTGAGCTGCAAGAAATGCCTAAACCGTTAGGTTCTTATCTGCCTTTTGTCCGCACAGGTAATTTATTATATCTCAGCGGCATGCTGCCATTGAGAGACGGGAAGCTTATAAAAGAAGGCAGGGTAGGTGAAAATGTTACGCCTGATGATGCAGTTCAGCTTGCCAGAGCTGCTGCCATTAATGCTCTTGCAGTACTTAGATATGCAGTCGGAAGCCTGAATAATGTTAAAAGGTGTGTTAAGATCACAGGCTTTATCTCCTCAGCTCAGGACTTTACAGGACAGCCGAAGGTTCTGAACGGTGCATCGGATTTGATCTTTGATATATTTGATGAAGCAGGCAGACACGCACGTGCAGCTGTTGGTGTAAATGTTCTTCCGATGAACTCTCCGATAGAAATTGAGTTTATTTTTGAAGTCGAATAACTATTTTGGATCAGAAAGGATAAAACTTTGAGTAAAGGAAAGTTGATAGAAGTGTGTTCAGGCATATGCCCTTTAGGCCCTTCGCGCAAGGTCAAGTCTGCATTGCGTAAGGCGATAAAGAGCATTAATGACTTTCCTGATCCTGAAATACAAAAGTTGTCTAAGTTTTTTCTTTCGAAACACGGTATTGATGAAAATAGAATTATTTATGGAAATTCTGTCTGTGAACTGCTCT
>Ga0154444_1158_pt1 | contig 16492 bp, 12 predicted proteins | sample RifGroC2_FD_105637 | JGI IMG/M metagenome (GOLD analysis project Ga0154444, IMG submission 105637) | Nitrospirae bacterium GWC2_42_7
GATGCTCAAATCATCAGGGAAAAGTTTGTGCAGCCTCTCAAGTATCTTCTGTGCTTCAACCATTAACCCTTGTCTTGCATAAAAATCAGCCTCTGAGATCTCCTCTTCAAAGTCTTCTATAGTCCTTTCTCCTGCCGAATCGGTAAATTTCTCTTCCGGAGGGGCAGCATGAGATGTCGGTTCAAACGCTGACTTACCGGCCCTTTCCAACAGTCTGGGATCATCAGGATATACCGCTTTAGCGTCGCTCAACATCTTTTCGGAGTTTTCATTGTCCCCGGTCCTGGCATACAGTTCATTTAAGATCAGACATTCCGTAACAAAGGACTCATTATCAGAAGTATCCATATAAATAGATTTCAATCTTGTATGCATGTCTATATTTTCAGGCTCTCTCAGTTTCAATCCTTCAAGAAGCCTTTTAGCTTCGCTTAAAAGACCATATCTGGAGAAAATATCAGCCTCAGTGAATATTTCATCAACTGTCCTCTCTCCCTTAACTGAAATTTGCTCAGTAACAGCCTCTTGCCCGGTCTCAGGGACCCCGATAATTTCATCTATCTTGGTCTGCAAATTAGCATTGCCAGGGGTTATCTCAAGAGCTTCCCTGTAACATGACAGGGCTTCATCCTTCATTTCCTTTTCAGTAAGCAGGGCATCGCCCAAAGATACAAGCTCAGAGGAAACTTTGTCATTCTCACCAAGCTGCCTGTAAAGGGAGACGAGTCTCTTGCCGGTCTCAAATTTTTCGACATCCTTGAAATCCTCCAGAAATTCTATAGCAACTTCGAATTTCTCTTCGAGGATCATTTCATCAAGTACCGGCAGATATTCCTTCCATGCCTTCTCTTTCTGCCCTTCCTTCAAATAGATCTCGCCGAGAAGTCTTCTGGCCTTGATATTTGAAGGTTCTTTCTCTGTTATTCTGCAAAGATAGTCCTTTGCGCTTCCGGCATCACCCTTTACTATAGAGAGTTCAGCACACCTTAGTGTGATGTCAGTCTCCTCCGGGAAAAGCTTATCAGCCCCTTTAATTTGCTCAATAGCGCGGTTTATTTCTCCTGTCTTTTCGTAAATATAACTGATGCCGAGCACAGCTTCTTTGTTTAAAGGCTGAATACCAAGGATCTTCTGATAATATTCCATGGATTTCTGAAAATCCTTTTTTTCGTCATAAAGCCTGGCAATATATATATACTCTTTTAATGCATCGGTCTTAAGCCCTTCCTTCAGGAATATCTCTGCAACTTTGTTTCTTAGAGGAACATTAGAAGGAGAGAGGGATAATATTTTTTCGTAGATATCAAGCAGTTGGTCTTTCTTGCCTTCCTTTTGCATGCTGTCAGCTGTGGCAAGATAATATTTTATCGCATCAGTTGCCAATCCCTTTTCTTCACTCAATTCCCCGAGTGAATACAGAGCCCCTGAATCGCTGGGATTTATGTTCAGAACTTTTTTGTAGAGCGCTAAGGCTTTTAGGGAAAAACCTTCATGTCTGAAAAAATTTGCTGCCTTACTGAAGGAGTCAACCGCATTTTTCTGATCGCCTTTTTTTAGATAAAGGTCGCCTATCGTATTATAGGTATTTCCGTCCGGATACTCTTTTATGAGTTTCTCCCATTCAGAAATAGCCTTATCAATCTGCCCCTTTGATAAATACTTCTGGGCTTCTTTAATTACTGAGGTTCTATCCACCATGCATACCGTTCTAAATATTATCATATATACTAAAAATGTGTCTATAATCAGACCGTCCAAACCTCTTTATAAAAAAGGTTTTTTTGAGTTTGAAACCCTGCCTTTGAAAAACAAAAACCGCCATATTGAAAATCGAAAGACTGAAATAATCATAGTTTTTGGGTTAACATAAAATAACTTATGGAAATAATTAGAATTCCGAGAATAGCACTTGACACTTGCAGAAAACACCTTCTTAAAGGAAGATCCATAGGTTTTGTACCTACAATGGGCGCTCTGCATGAGGGACATCTAAGCCTTATTAGAAGGTCCCGGTCTGAAAATGACATAACTGCAGGAAGCATCTTTGTCAATCCCATGCAGTTTGGCCCTTCTGAAGACTTTGATAAATACCCGAGGGATATAGAAAATGACATCAGAAAAATGCGCGATGAAGAAGTGGATATATTATTTATGCCGGATAGATCAGTCATATATCCCGAAAGGTTCTCTACATATATAAACATCGGGGAACTGTCCGGAAAACTCTGCGGCAGGTTCAGGCCGGGGCACTTCACAGGAGTTGCCACTATTGTCTCAAAACTCTTTAATATCATAAATCCGACAAGAGCCTATTTCGGGCAAAAAGATTTTCAGCAGACAGTCACAATTAAGAAAATGGTTAAAGACCTTAACTTTAATATTGATGTGGTTGTTTGTCCTACGGTCAGAGAACCTGATGGACTGGCTATGAGTTCCAGAAACACCTATCTGAATGAAGAGCAACGGAAAGCAGCCTCTGTTATATTTAAATGCCTTACAAAAGCATCAGATATGATAAAATCTGGTATAATAAATCCGGAACAAGCAAAAGAGCTGATGTTAAAGGCAATTTCTGAAGAGGCGTTAATTACAGATACGGATTATGCCTCTGTCTACGATCCTGAAACATTAGACGAGATAACCGAGATGAGTGGAGACGTACTATTAGCAGTGGCGGTTCAAGTAGGGACAACACGTTTAATTGATAATGTCCTCATCAACATGTGAAAACGGAGGTTCGAGAAATGCTTCAAAGAGTACATGTCCAGATACTGGACCACTCAGCAAATGATATAATTTTAGCAGACAGGGAATTCCAGCAGCCCATAACAAATAAATACCTTGCGGATGAACTTAAAAGCGAGCTGAATTCTTCATATCCTTCGATGGTTTCAGTCGAATACATTGATCTTTTCATGCACGAGGATGATGAATATTTTATTGACATAATGGAGCTTTTGAGGCAGGGGGCTATAACCGCTCCTGTGATCCTGATAAATGGGATACTGAAAATTCACGGGGGGATCCCGCCGTCAGTCATAAAAAAAGAGGTCGAAAAACTGATCTTCTCAGGCCCGGTGCATTAAGCTGTTCTGTTGAACAGCAGAGCAACAGCGCAGTAGAACAGCAGTTATATGTGACTACTGCGCTACTGGTCTGCTGCACTTAAGTTTATATAAACTGACCTTCTTCTATGTTCCCGCCTTCAACAATAAGGTCGCCTGTCAGCTGTTGCATTAAAAAATAATTAATCCTTTGTTTTACATCTTCTGGCACCTCAATGAATCTAATGCCCATCCCTGGTTCAGGTTCTATTTCATTGTTTAGTTCATTCATATAAACGACCGTTCCTTTCAACTCAACAGGGTCTTCCTGATCAACATAAAATGCAATGTCCATTTCTTTTCCTGCTCCAAAAGGTGCGATTGTCCTCAAAAACATCCCGTCTGCAGAGAGATTCGATGCAAACAACTCACGTTTTTCATCATCACATTCTATAACTGCTTTTACAAGAAGTGAGGCGCGTATATTCATGCGGTTATTACTACCTTTCATACACTTCCTGATAGCACCGTATAATTCCTTAATGTTGACGGGTTTCTTCAGAAAACCGCAGCAACCCAGACTCATAAATTCATTGCGTGTTGCCTCACTGCCTGAGGAAGTAAGAATAATGACCGGCGTATTTCCGATTTCCTCATCTTTCCTTATTATGCTCAGGCATGATGAGCCGTCTATTCTGGGCATCAGATAATCAAGAACAATAAGGGAAGGTTTTTTCTCCTTGGCCAGTTTTATTGCTTCCACACCATCCTTAGCAACATATATATGATATCCGAGACGCTTGACCAATAGACCCACATACATAAGAAAAGTCTTGCTGTCGTCTGCAAGAAGGATAGAATTATTGTTATTCTTCAAATCTCAACCTCCATTAGTTCTTTTACTGCAAGCATCAATAAACCGGTTTCAATAATACAGGGCTAACTGTGTCCCTGTTAAGGATGCTCAGATTTTCACCGGCCATTATAAGATAATATTAGTCTTATAGAGTGTCAAGCTAATTCTGAATGTTAATTTCTCAGATACAGCTAAAATTTCTTGAAATCCTTGCATAGTAAAAGTTTTGTAATCTTTCTGCCTGTGTGTTTTAGATGCCTTCTGTATTTACGGGAGTTCTGTCTGCTAAAATATTTCAGGTGAAAAAGTACTATATTCATAAAGAAACTCCCAAACTCACTGTAGATTACAATAAAGACCTTAACCCTGACCAATACGCAGCTGTGATGCATCAGAACGGCCCGGCGCTCGTTCTTGCAGGAGCAGGCACAGGCAAAACAAGGGTTGTGACGTACAGAGTTTCGAGGCTTATCGAAAGTAATATCAGGGCAGAAAATATATTGCTGCTGACCTTCACAAACAAGGCTGCAAAAGAGATGATGAGAAGAGTCGAGCTGCTGATAGGCAGAAACATCTCCGGTCTGTTCGGAGGGACATTCCATCATGTCGCCAATCTGCTGCTCAGGCAGCATTATCTTCTTGCAGGTTACAGACAGGGCTTTTCAATTCTTGACAGGGAGGACTCAAAAGAGCTTTTTGAGGCCTGTATTTCCGATATCACCAAGAAAGAGACTGTCCTGCCAAAAGGCACTGTATTTGCAGAAATATGCAGTCTATCAAAAAATACCGGGGTCAGTATATCAGATGTGATCCTCAGGAGGTTCCCTCATTTTGTCAGCGCTCTGGATAATATAGAAAAGATCGCAGCCCTTTATGAGAAAAAAAAGCTCCTGCTTAATCTCATGGATTTCGACGACCTTCTTCTCTGCTGGAAAAAGATCTTTGAGGAGAACGAAAAGATACGTGAATATTATTCTTTGAAGTTCAAATACATCCTTGTGGATGAATACCAGGACACAAACAGGCTTCAGGCAGATATTATTGACCTCTCAACAGGAGGAGAAAAGAACCTGATGGTTGTCGGCGATGATGCTCAGTCCATTTATTCTTTCAGGGGTGCTGATTTCGAGAATATATTGAGATTTCCTGACAAACACAATGACACCGTCATATACAAACTCACTACAAACTACAGGTCAACCCCTGAAATATTGAACTTAGCAAACAACATTATTTCTAATAATGTAAGGCAGTTCAGCAAGGAGCTGATTTCCGTCTCAGCACATGGTGAACTCCCCGGCATTGTTCCTTTAAATAACGTATTTGAACAGGCAGAATTCGTCTCTTCTGTGATAATGGATATGAACACTGACGGCCTGTCGTTTAATGAAATTGCTGTGCTTTACAGGTCGCATTACCAGTCAATGGAACTTCAGATGGAATTTCAACGAAGGGGCATACCCTTTGAAGTAAGGTCAGGCCTTAAATTCTTTGAACAGGCGCATATTAAGGATATCCTGTCATTCTTGAGGGTTGTTGTTAATCCTTACGATGAAATAAGCTGGAAAAGGATATTAAAGCTCATCCCCGGCATAGGCAATATCACAGCAGGAAAGCTATGGAATTACATTCAATCCAAGACCGCACCACTTGATTCAATTTCAGAAGCTGGCAGGATAATTCCCAAAAAGGCCATGTCAGGATTCACTCTCCTTCTTGATATGCTGAAAGACCTGAGAGATGAAAAATACCTTTCCAGCCCTTCAGGCGCTGTTGATCATGTTTTAAGGCATGGTTATGAGGATTATCTCTACAGCCGTTATCCTAATGCCGAGATGCGCATCGAGGACATTGAACAGATGACAAAGTTTGCCTTGAAATATGATTCTCTCGAAATATTCCTGAATGACCTTACACTTCAGGGTGTAACAGACACTGAAACAGAAGAAGCTGAAGATTTTGACGGAAAGGTAATTTTATCTACAGTGCATCAGGCAAAGGGGCTTGAATGGGAAGCTGTATTTATAATAGGGCTGAATGACAACAAGTTCCCATCCATAAAATCGCTCAAGAACGGCGGTGAAGAAGAGGAAAGAAGACTTTTTTATGTCGGGGCAACAAGGGCAAAAAAAATACTTTATCTCTGCTATACTGTTACGTCGGATGACTGGAGTATGATCGGATTCATAAGGCCTTCAAGGTTCATAAAAGAACTGCCAAAGGATTGTTTTGAGGAGATAATAGTAGAAGAGGTATAATATCAAAAGCAGAATCCAGTAGTCAGGACAAGGAATAAAAACATTTCATTCCGGATTCTGAATTCTGTATTCCTGAAAGGATAAAATGACTTACTCCGAAACCATAAAAAACAGCTTCAATCTGATCAACAGGAACTGGCAGCTCGTTGCTATACAGTTCGGCATGATGGTGATAAACTTCCTTGGCTTCCTTATAATGATCGGTATCCCCCTCGGCATTGCTTTCATTATTTTCGGCCTTGATCTGACAGGGCTTGCAGAGACAAAGGATATCGCGGGACTATTTAGCGACCCTGCTAATCTTCTTTCAAAATACTCAGGACTTATCATTATTGTTCTTTCCAGTTTTTTATTTTATATGGTCTTTGCCACGACCCTGTACTTATATGTCATGGGCGGTTCTGTCGGCGTCATTGGAAGAAGCATAATCGAACCTTCTTTCAGGTTCAGCATGAAGGGATTCTTTGCTGAAGCCAAAAAGATATTTTTTCCTCTGATGTGGTTTTCTCTTTTCATGGGATTGATCTTGATCGTTATAGTATTAATCTTTACCGTTATTGCTTTTGTTCTCGGGCTGTTAGGCGGGGGCATAACTGCGATAGTGTCATTTGCAAAAAGCCAGGACTCAACACTTGCACTCTTTCTCGGTATCTTCTTTACTATGATACTTGCGCTTATCGGATTGATTATATTCTTTATAACACTTGCCATTACCACCTACGGCATGGCAGCGCTCTTTTTTAAGCGTGAAGGGGCGATCAAAGCCTTTACTTCTGCTGTAAGTTTCCTATGGAACAACCAGCCTTCATTCTGGCTTTATGTCCTGCTTTTTTCCGGATATATTATCGCGAGTTTCTTTTTGATGCTGATAACATTTCCATTTAAACTTATCCCGATAATAGGAACTGTTGTATCTTTCCCCATGCAGATAATGTCGTATGTAGCCCAGAGCTATTTCGTACTAATAATATTCGCTGCTGTATTCGTCTTCTATTTCGATGCTGAAATTAAAAAACCGGAAGTTCTGTCACCGTCTACTGATCCGGCTGCTTCTGAAGTACCTGAGTCCCCTGCTGATATGAATATGCAATTGGATGATATTTCTGAAGTTCAAGCTCCTCAGCAAGAAGAGACTCTTCAAGAGAAGGATGCGAAAGGACAAGGCTGACCCCGAAGGTTTCTTTAAAAGATTCAGAGATGTTTTCCTTGAAATCATCCTCATTAATGTCAGGCAATAATTCTTTTAACCCTGTCATATAATTACTTGCCGGAGATGTTCTCTCCTCTCCGAATATATTCCGCAATAGATCTTCGTTGTACAAAAATGGAATGCAGCCCTGCTGAAGCAGTCCGTTAACCCAGCGTTTCTGGGCAGAACCGACTATCTTTTTGTTCTGTATCATAATTTCCCCAAATGAACTTGAATTGAAGCAGACGGGGCTTTTCGCAAGGATCCGTCCCTTTTCCCTCTTCTCCTTTGATACTGCCTGAATACCGGTATTTTCGAACGCAAGGATAAAGGCCTTGCTTATTTTTTCATAACTATCGAAAAGTCCTTTTGAAAAAAGCCCCTTATCAGTCCTGACAGAGAAACTGTAAGTTAATTCTTTGTCATGCAGTATGGCTCTCCCACCCGTAGGTCTTCTGACGATCGGTATTTTATTGGTTTCGCAATAACTGATGTTGATTTCAGATGTCTTCTGGAAATGTCCAAGGCTGAGTGAAGGTTTGTCCCAGCCATACAACCTTAGGGTCGGAGGTGAAAAGCCTTTTCTTACACAGGATGCAATAGCTTCATCAAGTGCCATATTAAAAGAAGCACTGCAATTTCCTGAATCGATCAGCCGCCATGTCTTTTCCATAAAAAAGAATAAATCGGAGCACGTGCTTTAATCAAGTAAAGTTCGAACAACTTAAAATTACTTGTGGGAATTTCTTTTATCCAATATCAGTCTGCAGATGGAAGTATTATAACCGCCTTTGTCCCCTGCCCGGGGACAGGACTGATAGAAAGTTTTGAATAGTTCTTCATGGCCGCAAGCCTTGCTATTGGAAGCCCAAAACCTGTTCCTTCCTGTTTTGTTGAAAAAAATGGAGAATAAATCTTCTCCGAATCTTCATCTCTCAATGGGATGCCGGTGTTAAATATTTCGATCCTTACTCTTCCTGGAAGAAAAGGGTCTGAACTCGATGTTATCCTTATATAAGGGTCATCAGTGCCCACAGCCTCAAAGCTGTTTTCAAGCATATAATAAAACATACTTTCTATATCCTTGATATCAACAAGTATATTAGCTGCTTTTTTATCAAGATCAATCTCTACTTTAATTGCGCTAAATCCTGCTCGGGATTTAAGAAGCCCGACAACTTTTTCTATAATCACTTCGAGCGATGTCACGGTTAGTTCAGGTTCCTTCTGGGATATATCTGCAAAAATGCTTATGTCCTTTATCATCTTTTCGCATGCGGAACTGTCGGTAAGGACTGATTCGTAAACATCATAAAGGGGATCTCCAATGCCGGCTTTCCTCTGGAGCCTCTTTATATTTCCCCCTATAACCACGATCTTATTTCTTATCCTGTCAGCAACTCCTCTGATTATGTTCATATCGCATCTTGCGTGTGCTGAAATATATGCATCCGTTTCCACAAGGATACAGAAGTCAAACAACCTGTTAACTGCCGCTGAAACAACGCCCTGCTTTTCTGAAGGTATCTCACTGAAGATTATCTGCTCGCAAAACTGTCGCGAAATGGAGAAACCGAGATTTGAATATCTCTGGTCAAGGTTTATCTCAACATGCCTGATGCCTATTCTCCAAAGGTATTCCATGAAATCTTCCCCTGAATTCCATTTAAACAGGGATTCAAACCAGCCTGCCCATGCCTTTTTAAGCGAACCCGGGGTCTCGTAATGTTTCAAATACATGCTCGTCTCTGGGATATCAAGGAAGAAATCATAAAGATAAACCGAAAAATCTTCTTTCCTTTTTATGAATATATTTCTATATGGGGCAAGAGCTGCAAACTCTTTTTCGCCAAGCCCGATCTTTTCCTTAAAAAGAAGCAGTTTTTGATATGGAACAGGGACCACGTTTTTCTCCTCAGTGTTCTAAGTTAAAGATATCACCAAAATCTATTTTTTCCAAACATAAACACCATCATGCATTTTCGCAGGGCTCTGACAGGGATCAGATAGAATACTGCTTACTTCTTCTCAAGCAATATTCTGCCTTTTAGAAATAATATCTCTTTTATCTCGCCCTCAAAGATCTTCTGCTCACCAAAAAGGTTCTTCATAAAGATCTTCCCGTTTTCGGGTTTCATTATATCCACACTTTCGAGGTAAAGCTCTTCAGTGCCATTTTTGTAAACATATGCATTCGTCTCACACATTTTTATTCTCCTTTGTATATTCTGAGTATAAGAAATCAGAACCTCTATGTCAAAAGAATATTATTTCAGTAAAGTTTCAATGGACCGGGGAACATAACTCCCCCTTCCCCTGCTTAAGGCACCTACTGTTGGCTCTTATCTTAAGAGGGGGTGCCAAAGGCTGGGGCGTTAACTTAAGAGGGTGGTTCATATTCCTCCCCTTAAGATAAGGGGAGGGGAGGAGGGGTTATGATCCTTCCACGTTTCACCAAAAGAATGCACTTATCTCACGATCTTCCTGTTGAAAAAAGAATTTGATTGTGATAAAGTTCTTTATATTCGTTTGGCGCTGATGGCTTCTCGTTTGAAATAATTCCTAAACATCGTTAGAACAATATAATTTTGAACAACTGCCAGTATTAAGCAGAAAAACTTTCCTTGTTTTTGAGGTAAACGCAGGTTTTTTAACCTGATCCATAAGATAATGATTTCGCTCGATTCGATCATAAACAGCCTTGAAGAAACTATTATACTTTTTGATAGAAGCCTGAAGATAACCTATTTAAATAAAACAGGTGAAGAGCTTTTTCAGAAAAGCACAAAGGACATCCTCGGGAAGAAACTGCCGGAGATAATCAAGGATACGGATCCAATCTCCCCTTTGATCGATAAAGTGATAGCCGAAGGAAGATCTTTCAGGGTAAAGTCAGCGACCTTAAACACAGGGCAGGGTATCAATATTGATTTCAATCTGTCGCCATTTTTTATAAACAGCAAAATAGAAGGCGCTGTCCTGTCAATATCCAAAAATATTAATCTTATTGAAAGAGAAGACTACAGTTTTGACTCGATCGATTATCTCATCGGCTCCATTGCTCATGAAATAAAAAACCCTCTTGGTGGTATAAAAGGCGCTGCTCAGTTGCTGCGCAATAACACGCAAGGTGCGTGTATTGACGACTGTGTTGACCTTATCATTAAGGAAACTGACAGGCTGAATTTGATCCTTCAGGATTATTTGACTGCATGTAAGAAACCTACACTTAATGCTCTGAACATACATGAAGTTATGGAAAAAACACTGACCATTATGAATATAACAATAAAAAAAGCAGGAATTTCATTAAAAAGGGTGTACGATCCCAGCCTGCCTCAAATCAGGGGAGATGAGGGAAAACTCCTGCAAGTCTTCTTAAACATTGTAAAAAACGCCGTTGAATCTATGAAAAAAGGCGGAAGACTTGAAATATCTACTCATCCTTCGGATGAATTATTCAAAGAAAATGATAAGATCAAGCGGATGGCGCTTATTTCTATCAAAGATACAGGCAAAGGCATTGCTGAAGATGACTTAAAAAAGATCTTTCTGCCATTTTATACAAAAAAGAAATACGGCTCTGGCATAGGTCTTGCTCTCTCAAATAAGATCTTAAGAGACCACAAGGGCTTCATAAAGGTTAAAAGCCAGAAAAATAAGGGCACCTGCTTTTATATTTATCTGCCTTTCGAGAAATAATGGACAAACGAATATTAATAATTGACGACGATGAAAGTATAATCTGGGTTATCAAGAAAGCACTTGAGCCCTTTGGTTACAGCATTATATCAAGGACAAAACTCGCTTCAGGATTAAGAGCGGTGCAGGATAACCCTAACGTAATTCTTCTTGACCTTGTTCTTCCTGACGGGGACGGGCTTGAAGGCCTAAGAGAAATCCGCTCTTTAAATCCTGATGCTATTGTTATCATGGTCACAGCCCACGCAAAGATGCAGAGCACGATAACAGCTATGAAAGAAGGTGCCTACGACTATCTCGAAAAACCCTTTGATATTGAAGAACTGAAAATAGTTGTTGAGAAGGCCTTCAGAGATCTCTCTTTAAGAGAAGAATTAAAGCAGCTCAAGAAAGCTTCTTTAGAAACTGAATCTCCCCAGATGCTCGGGAAAAGCCCTGGAATGTTAAAAGTATTCAAGGATATCGGCAGGGCTGCTCCAAAAGACATCACTGTTTTGATAACAGGCGAAAGCGGCACAGGAAAAGAACTTGTGGCAAAGGCTATTCATTATAACAGTAAGCGCTCGCTAGGTCCGTTTGTTGCAATAAATTCAGCATCTCTGCCTAAAGAACTGCTTGAGTCAGAACTGTTCGGTTATAAGAAAGGGGCTTTTACCGGAGCTTTAAAGGAAAAAGCAGGCAAGATAGAAACAGCCAACAGCGGGACTTTATTCCTTGATGAGATCTCGGAAATGGACTCAGGCCTTCAGGCAAAAATACTACGCTTCATTCAGGAGAATGAATTCACCCCACTGGGCAGCAATGAAATAGTTAAAGCAAATGTTAGAATTATAGGCGCTACCAACAAGAACCTCTCCGAAGCCGTATCAAACGGCAGTTTCAGGGAAGACCTGTACTACAGGTTCAATGTTGTTCAGATAAAAATACCGCCTCTCAGGGAAAGGCAAGAAGACATTCCCCTGCTCATAAAACATTTTCTGAGGGAAACATCTGAAAAACTTGAAACAGGAGAAAAAGCACTCTCCAAAGATGCAAGAGCTCTGCTCCTAAAATATGACTGGCCCGGCAATGTACGCGAACTCGAAAATGTAATAAAAAGAGCATGCGTTCTTTCAACAGGATCTGTTATCGAAAAGAAAGACCTTCTGCTCGAAGAAGATAGTTCATATACTGTAAAGGATTTCCTGGAAGAAAAACTGAAACGTTATCTGAAAGACATGACAAAGGTGTCGAATTTCAATCTTTACGACGCAGTGCTCTCAGAAGTTGAAAAAGCCCTTATCTCTATAGTCCACAGGGAAACAAACAACAACCAGCTTAAAACAGCAAAGGTGCTCGGTATAAACCGTAATACTCTGAGGTCTAAAATCAATAAATATAAAATAAAATAGATTATGCTTAACAAAGAACTTCTTGATATGCTCGCCTGCCCAAAATACAAAGGAGATGGCCTGATCTGCAAGAACTGCAGGTAATCTATCCTATACGTCAAGACATACCTGTAATACTGTCGAATGAAGCTGCTGCCATTTCCTGATAGACTGCGATAAAACTTCTTGTTGTATTTCTTGTATTATGGTATAAATATTTCATCAAGCAAGATTCACTAATTCTCAGTCATCCCTTAAAATTTGACGGAGGCAAGAAAATGGCAGCGGATAACAGGAAAGATAAAAAACCGATGATCGGGGAGATACTCGTACAATACGGGGTAATCACACCGAACATGTTGAAGAATGCGCTCAGACACCAGTCACAGGTGGGCGGACAGATAGGTTCCATTTTGATAGAAATGGAATATTTGACAACTGATAATCTTCTTGAATTTCTTTCCAAACAGTTAGGCGTTCCTTCGGCCAACCTGTTCAAGCTCGATATTCCTCAGAATGTCCTCAAGGCCCTGCCCTTCGCAAAGATAAAGGAATACAAGGTCATTCCTCTGGAAGTAGATGAAAAGTTCACGCTTGCCATGGTAAATCCACAGGATTATGTGGCTATTAAGGATATTGAATTTATTCTCGGCAAAAGAGTAAATCCTGTTGTAGTTACATCCCAGCAGATGAATGCAGCCATAAAAAGCCTTGAATCCTGCGGTCTTGAAGCTATTAGAGGCGAAGAAATGGAAAAAAACTGCAAAGCCACACGGCAAGAAGTTGCAGGCGATATTAAAATACTGCTCAAGCAACTTTCTGATACAAAGGCCACTGACCTGCAGCTTACCGCAGGTGTCCCGCCAAGTCTTAAGATGAGCACTGAACTTCAACGGTTGAACATGCCTCCTCTTACGCCGGAAAATATGAAGATCTATGCTAACGCCTTAATTCCGGAAGAACATGCTGCAAGATTCGAAGCAGAAAGTGACCTTGATTTCGCATTCACAGATATGGAATTCGGCAGATTCAGGGTGAACATTTATAAACAGAGAAATTCTGTATCCATCACTCTCCGCCGTATACCTGACAGTATACCTGACCTGAAAGAACTCGGGCTTCCTGAAGACTTCGAGAATTTTGCATTAAAACCGCAGGGACTTATTTTGATCACAGGGCCGGCCGGCCACGGTAAATCAACGACAATGGCAGCTTTGGTTGATATTATCAATACAAAAAGAAAGTGCAACATAATAACCCTTGAAGACCCGATAGAATACCTGCATAAACATAAGAACAGCAACGTAAATCAGAGAGAGATCGGCATGGATACTGCTTCCTTCCATGAAGGACTCAAACACATTTTCAGACAGGACCCTGACGTTATCGTTATTGGGGAGATGCGCGACCCTGACAGTTTCAAAATTGCCCTGCAGGCAGCTGAAACAGGCCATCTGGTTTTAAGCACTCTTCATTCAAGAAATGCTACATCAACTATAGACCGGGTCATTGATATCTTTCCACCAGACCAGCAGGCACAGATAAAGACTCAGATCGCAGACTCACTTATTATGATCCTGTCACAAAGACTGGTTATGAAAAAAGACAAAACAGCACCTGTTCTGGCATATGAAAAACTTGTTAACTCATATAAGATCAAGAATTTCATCCGTGAGGGCAAGACACATCAGATAAGGACTCAGATGCAGCTGCCGGGCGAAGATTATTCTTCTATTGATGTAAGTCTTGCAAAGCTATGTCTAGCTGGGACGATATCCCTCGAAGAAGGCCTGAAACATGCTGATAATACTGCATTCTATCAGGATACGGTTAAAAGCCGGGGAATAAAATAAGAGACACTATTCGACAAGATAAAAAAACTTTTCTCTGAAATCAGCAACAGTAAGATTGGCTGCACCAGCAAGCTTAGATAGATTCTTTGTGCTGAAATCTTCTTTTTCGAGCCTCAACATATATTGTCTTCCGACCTCATAAGCTTCAGATTTTATGTCAACAAGCTTCACCTTTGTTTTTCCTGTAACAGGATCAGCCATCTCAACAAACGAAACCGGTCTGAGCTTGCCTTCATCAAAAACGATCATGGCAGCTGTACCGCCATTAATGAGGAATCTGACCGCACCATATCCCAAGTCCCTTGTGTATTCAATGTCGTATGGTATGGGGTCAGCAGCTCTTAGTTCATAACCGACACGTTTATCCACTATCGTCACATGTAAATCTCTTGATTCAAGGCTTTTCCTTATTATATGCTTCATGATCCTGCCGAGCTGTATCTCTGAAAATCTCATTCTACCGGCTTCGTCCTTTTCTATGCCTTCACAGGTCTCAATATCTTTGATGTCAAATTTGCTGGATATGCCTTCTGCAAGTATGGCCACCCCGTGGTTCTTGCCCATTGAAAGTCTTTTGATAATAGAGCCCTCGATCATATCAGCGACCTTCTGCAGGGGAAGCTTCTCTTCCACAAACTCCTCAGGGATCAATGTAATGGCAGCGCCAACAGCCTTTCCGATGCCTAGCGCAAGATGTCCTGAGTTTCTGCCCATAGTAGTAATTAAATACCACCTTCCGGTTGTCTTCGCATCCTCCATTATATTTTTGACTACTTTTACTCCCCAGTGGCGGGCTGTTTCATATCCGAAAGAAGATTTTCCACCGGGGAGATAAAGATCGTTATCAATTGTCTTGGGCACATGAACTACCGAGAGTTTTCCCCTTGATTCCCTCTCTATCCAACGCGCCATAAATGCTGTCCCGTCACCGCCAATAGTTATAAGGTAGCGCACATTAAGTGACTTCAGAGTATTCAGAAGAACTTTGAATTTCTCTTTTGCAGAATCTATAGGGTCCCTTGAAGTCTTGAGGATCGAACCACCGGAAGTATGGATCCTCGAGACTTTTTCGATCGTCAGCGGGATACCGCATTTTTTATCACCGGCAAAAAGACTTTTAAAACCGCCTACAATTCCTATTATCTCCTTGCCTGAGTTGACAGCCTCTATAGTTGCTGCGCTTATTACACCGTTAATGCCTGGAGCAGGACCGCCCCCGACAACAATAGCTACTACCTCTTTTTTCATAGCTCCTTGAGTATATCCTCAGGAATATCTTTTTTGATGATCACAGGCTTTACTGTTTTATTTACTATTTCCATGGTATTTACAACCTTTAATTTGTCGAATAACAGCCCGAATTTGTCCTGAAGCTCTGCCATGATAGGCTCTCTTACTTCTTTCTTGAGGTCCCACCATTTCTTCTTTATAGCGCCAAAGCCTTTTTTCCTTGTGCTGTAGATGAACTGCTCTTCTGTCTGGCCTTCCTTGCGTTCCTTCGCAAATTCAGTCTTGATATAATCGTAAACTTCATTCCTGAAGTCTGCCGGAAGATGTTGGCTGTCGTAAATTATATTCTGGAATCCTGTTGCAAGATGCACCTCTGAGGTCCCTGTCTCAGGGAACATATGAAATGCCTCGTCAGGCAATGTTGATGCACCGTGCTGAACAGCGCCTGAAAGACCATATTCCTTTCTGGCGAGGTCTGACATCTGCCTTAGTGTATCGAAATCGATCTTGACCTTGGCAAGAGTTCCGTCAGGCAGTACAACGCCTCCGTGTGCTGTGCCTGTCTGAACACTGAGTTTGCTCAGGCCCTTGCCGAGTTTGAAGGTCTCATTAAAACCATCAAGATAAGCTTTAAGCTCATCAGGATTGCTGTTCTTTTTGCCTATCTCTCCTATCTCTCCGCCAATAGAGACCTCTATCCCTTTGGGCTGTAGTCCCCTGATAATTGCTGCAAGTTCAGCAGTCTCAGCGAAATTAGGCCTCTGCTGCTCCTTGTTTGTCGGTTTATCAAGGTCAACAAGAGTGGATGAATCAATATCTATGTTGTAGAATTCAGCCTCTATGGCCTCAGCGATCAACCCTTTGATATACCCTGTTTCTGCGGCAGGATCGCCCAGATAATTTTTTCTTACGAGCTGGAAATGATCCCCCTGTATAAAAACAGGCCCTTTATAGCCTTCTCTTACTGCTGCAGCCAGAACAACCGCTGAA
>Ga0154444_1148_pt2 | contig 14740 bp, 15 predicted proteins | sample RifGroC2_FD_105637 | JGI IMG/M metagenome (GOLD analysis project Ga0154444, IMG submission 105637) | Nitrospirae bacterium GWC2_42_7
CTACAGTTCTTAATATCTACGCATAGTCAGGTGGAATCAGCTCTGTTTGCCAGTACTGCAATGGTGCTTAATAGCAGGGTGCAATGTGCGGATTCAAATGGAATGGTTTGGAGTTCTTTTTAAAAGGAAATAAGAACTCTGCCAACGCTTCCGGAAGGCAACTGTGCCTTTATGTAAGTTTGGTAATTGTCAGAACCAGCAGCCCTTACGTAATCAACCGCCTTGTCTTTGACTTCATTTTTAAAGAGGCTCGCTGCATATTGACTGTGGTATAATTAAACATAAAAATAAGGGAAAGGAGAGTCATGATAACAACAGCTATAGTAAAAAAGGGCGGTCTATATATAACTGACCTTAATAATATAAATAAACTTAAAACAAAAACAGTTCAGGTTGATATAACTATTTTAGGGAAACCGGCACAATCACCTAAAAAGAAAAAACAATTCAATCCCGAAGACTTCCGGGGGCTTATCAATATGAAGAATCTCAGGAAAGAAATAAAACGCATACGTGACGAGTGGGTCAGACTTTAAGTGTATCTATTCCTCTAAAGTTATTGCCTCAACCGGACAATTCTCTTCAGCTGCCTCGCAGCAGTCCGCAAATTCACATGCCTCTGCATCTATAACACTGGATTTGCCGATCTCCTCATCCACATGAAAAACTGCAGGACAGATCTCCTCGCAGGCGCCGCAGCCGATGCATAACTCCTGATCAACAATCACGTTCATCCCATCTCCTCAATGACAGCAGCAGCAAGCAGAGGGAACATTATCTCATGATGGCCGGTAAGTGCATAATTCTGCCCGCATTTAATGGTCGGCCTTTTAAGGACATTTTCTTTCGGCCTGTAGTGCTGAATAAAATCCATATTAACAGTTGTTATGTTCTCAACCTTGTTACCAAGATTTCTTGCAACATTAAGGGCCTTAAGAAAGACCTCCGGCAGTACCACTGCTGAACCCAGATTTATATATACTCCGCCTTCAAGGTCAGAAATAACAGAGGCAAGAAGCCTGAAATCACTCATACTGCCTTTTCCGATAGCTGATCCATCTGCCTCGGGATGCATATGGACAATATCAGTGCCTATTGCTACATGGACAGTTATAGGGATATTAAGAGTGTAGGCGTTTGCAAATAAACTCAGACCCTTATTTTTAAAATTGCCTTTAGTTATATATTCTCCTAATGCCTTTCCTATGCCATAGCCTTTTTTCACGCCTTTATTAATAGCAAGGTTGACGCCTCTTCCTGTGTCTTTAGACATGCCGAAAGAGCCTGTGCAAAGTTCTTTGGCAACGTCCTCGGATGTATGCCCTGCAAGGGAAACCTCAAAGTCGTGCACAGCACAGGCGCCGTTTAGAGCCAAAGCAGTTATAACGCCTTTCTTCATGAGTTCAATTATGATGGGAGAAAGGCCGAGCTTTATAGGATGTGCACCCATCCCGAGAATCACAGGCCTTTTGTTTTTTCTTGCAGAAACTATTGAGCTTACAACGGACTTGAGATCACTGGCAGCATAGGCCTCAGGGAGTTTATCGAGGAAAGACCGGAAAGAACCGCCTTTGTCATATATTCCGGCAAAAGATTGTACAGACACCTTGCTCTTTCTTTCGCACAAGGAATAGGATTTTACAGATTTCAGGGATATAGGCTTATACTTTTTCATGGATTTGATTTTACCATAGAATATCAAGAGGTGGGCAATTTTTACTGTTCGGTCTCTACTCTCGTCGTTCTCTTTCACCCAAAAATAGGTAGAGGGTCAGTTTTATTTTCCTGCATCTTGATCGCTCAAGGATATCATGTTATTTATGATAAGACATGGAAAAGAAAAAAAAGAAAACACCTATCGAAATTAGTCAGCTTGGAAGGTTTATTGTAGAGCAAACCACAATGGATGTTCAGACAAAAAACACTCACCCAAGCGAAATTCCAATGAAAGAAAAGAACCCTGCCGCTGTTGCCCTCGGAAGGTTAGGAGGGCTGAAAGGCGGTAAGGCAAGGGTAGAGAAGTTATCTGCTAAGAAACTTTAAGAAATACGCAGAAGACCGCTCACATTCGTTTCGCAAAAAAAAGATTCCCCATAGTTACAAACTATCCTTGTTCTCCTGTGAGTGATTCGCCAAAAAGATCAAGCCATTTCTTAATTGCATCTATATCTTTTTTCTCAACCGGCAGGACTTCAAAGCTAATAACTGCCGTCTTTCCTTTTGACAAAGGTATCGGATAATGTTTCACAGATGCTGCAGTATAACATCAAATATTCTTGTCCATACTTGAGCGGTAAAGCTTAATTTAATCATGAACAAATTAAATCCAGAGAAACAGAAGCAAAACACAGCTTCACTATCAGATGAAAATTCAATCCGTGCAACAGTCCGCATTTCAGTTGCTGCAAAAAATACGATTGTTAATCTTCTTGCTGAAGTAAGGAAGGCCTGCTCTGAATATAAAGACAAGGCTTTTAATAATTTCTCTGGTAATCGAACTCATAGCGCCAAAATTGATTGTGACAAATAACTGCAAGTTACGATATAATGAATCAGGTAGTCAAGGGAGGTCAATTTTATGATACTTATCAAGGATAAAATGAAGGCAGCAGACGGGATGCTGCATATTAAACTTCCCGATGAATTTAAAGACAAAACAGTTGAGGTTGTTGTGAAAACCGAGGAGATAGCCAATAAGCTTTTATCAGACACTATTAAGATAGATACTACCAGATGGAAATTCCGCAGAGAAGAAATCTACAGCAGGTAAAAGCCAGTGGTTTTCATAGATTCTAATATCCTGATCTATACGTATTCAAAGACAGAACCCGAGAAAAAAGCAAAGGTTTTATCACTGTTTGAAACTGAAAATATTTCCTTGAGCACACAGGTGATTAATGAGTTTATTTGGATTATGAACAGAAAGTTTGATGTAGACATGGATTCTTTATTAATAATAAGCAACAATTTTTTTGAGCTATTCGATGTATCGCTGGTAAGCCGGGCTACAATACATATGGCTATAGGTTTATCTCAAAAACTGAAATATTCTTATTGGGACAGTCTGATTTTATCATCAGCTTTAGAGAAAAGATGCAATATTCTATATACAGAAGATATGCAGCACGGGCAAATAATAGAGAATAATTTGAAGATTATAAACCCTTTTGTGTGATTTTAAAGTCTCCGCATCCCTTATTTCTTAAAGCCCCGGATTTGCTTGAAAAGATATTCAGGAAATATTTTGAGAATGTCCCGCCGAAATTATTACAGTTATACGTACTGTTTTCAAGGGGGTAGGCGGCACTAATCCTTCTGAAGAATTCTCGACAAGCGGGAATGACAAATAAAATCAAAAAATCAGTTTATGGATACACTCTACTTCGCGCTATTATCCGATTTTATGCTAAGCGGGGACTTGGTCATTGGAGGATTCGGGAATGGACCTGCTGCTTTTGTGAGCGTTATTTCCTCAAAGAGCAGTGATGGAATAACATAAGATACAACCGGCAGATCTGAAGAGGCCCCGCCCATTCCCATAGAAAAAATAGAGCTGATCTTCGGCATGAACTGTTCATTGTAGACTACTGGTTTATCGCCGACTGCTACAATATCCCGGAACGTGGCAGCTGTAATTCCATTAAGCTCGATTCCGCGCACCGGCTCTTCATGCCCGTCAGGGAAGAGCTTATAGACCTCGATCAATAAATTGGAAGGCCCTGACTGGGCTGAACCAGACATCATTGCTGTGGCCCGAAGCAAAGAATTCATTCCGTTTCCGCCTACACGGCGCACGATAATGCCATAAGGCAGATTGCGCAGCTTCACACGCCTTAGAAGTTCCTTTCTCAGTTCCTCATTGCTCGACTTCTTGTCCGAGGAGAGGATCAGGTTGCTGGGAGCCGGCCCAATCCCGGAGCGGCTGCCTGTGCTGTGAGCAATGGATTTGACAGGTATGCGTGATGAAAGCAATGTCTGCAAAATCCCTTTTTCGACTAATCTGGTCTCCCGGGTGAGAACCGCATCGTCATCAATTTTAGATGAGCCCAGCAGTCTCATTCCATGGTATTCCTCTATATGGGGATTATCAACAAGATTCACAAAATCCGGCAGGACCCGCCCACCGATCTTATCTAAGAAATTTTCTCCGCCTCCCATTTTCTCGAGCAATTGACTGAAATACATCTCGAAGCGGGGATCTTCGTTGACAGGTGTGCGTGATGTCACCAATCCCGGGGCAAAGACCTGTGCAAAAATTTCAGCAGCAGCCCTGTCTTCAAAGATCACAGGGCCGTTATAGCGTTCAATGGATGTTGCACTCCTCAGTTTTTCGAACCGCCTTCCCATTTCACGCACTTGGGAGAACAGTTCTTTCTTTTGAGGCAGATCAGCAGCTGAGCGGCAGTAGAATTCGATCGAATCATGAATTGGAAGTCCGTCAGGAGCTTGTGTCTCTGCATTGATAGACAATTTTAACTCAGGCTCTGAACGTGTGAACAAAGAACCTTCACTGTTCATATAGCGCATATAGGAGTTCCCGGCTTCTATCACTACGGACGAGGTCATTATATCAGGTGTCTGTTTGAACGGAAGAGACAGTTCCCTGGCTAATTGCTCAAGTTCAGCAATATTGATTTTCATGTCTGTTTGAGGTCCCTGCATTTTGACCGGAGTCTCTTTTGTGAAGTCCTGAAGTTCCTCAGTGCGTTTACGTGCCTGGATCGCTGCACGTTTAGCGGAAAGATCTTCTATTGCCCTTTTGTATTGCGTATCTGTGGTAAGCCAAAGCTGGCGGCGCAGCTCCAGGTAGTTGTCATCTAACGGCGCTGTCGAAATTCCGCTGAACCTGCTGCCTCCGCTAAAACTCCTTGTAGAGAAGAAATTGCTGTTGTCGAGAGAATAGTCGCCAACCCTCAACTCAACGCTGAGGACACGCCGACTGGACTGATTGGATGCGGTTAGACTGCCGAGAGTGGCCGAGACAATTGTGGTATCAGCGTCCTGCATGCGATATGCAATGAAATAGGGTTTTTCAGCCTGTTTCAGATGGAGCTGTTCCATAGACCGGGCCATCTCATCATTCATTGCCTTTATAACAACATCATCCTCTGCCCAGACTGCACCGGACATGATCATAAGCAGAACAAAAGCTCTGAGGATATCTGTAAACCGGATGCCCATTCTTAAGTCCTTTCCATTACTTTTTCTTAAATTCTTAATGCTCCACCTCAAAAGTCTTCGTGACTCTGGGTGTCCCTATACTTCCCTCCACCTTGAGGGGGGAGGGTTGGGTGGGGGTGATTAAGTTGTTTCACCCTCCCCTTAATCCCCTCCCCTCAAGGGAGGGGATACTCTAGAATACCTCGCCATCTCTGCGGCAGGGAGTTTTATTTGTTGTCCGGCGAGGGCGGCGGTAGTAATGGTGCCCTCTCCTGGGATTTTTCCTTGCGCTGCACCTCGATCTGTGAAACCAGCAGGCCGGGCGATACAGCTGAAACAGAGATTAAACCTGACTCTGCGCCGCATATTCCGTTAAAGATACCGGTTTCGTTGTCAGTTTCCGCGATCTTACTGAAAGCGATCATCGGAGTTCCTATCAAGTCAACACCTCGCACCAGCTCCTCACGTCCATCCGGATAGACCCTATACACAACTGTGGGCAGCACATTAAATGCATTGGGTATGCTCCTCTGTGTAAAAGTGAAACCGCCCTCTATATCTTCAAAAATAAGGCCATACGGCTTATCAGCTGCTTTGACCTGCTCTATGAGCAATTTCTTTAAATCAGCCTTGCTGACCACTTTTTTTGACTCAATAACCAGATTGGACTGGCGCGCAACTACTGCATGCCCCTGCTGATGCCGGCCGTGTCCATTTGACTGCGGGAAGCCCTCGATAGGAGAACGCGACATCAGGAAATTCTTCAGTATGCCTGACTCTACCACGTTGACCCGCTGAGCTTTCACTCCCTCATTGTCATAAAGGTAGTAACCCATGAGTTCATTGCCCTGAAGCTCCTTTAATGTAGGATCAGAATAAACCGACAAAAAATCAGGCAGTACAGGTTGATCTATCTTCTTCTTGAAAGTCTGGGCCTCGTCTTCATTCTTCTGGCGCTGGCCTTCGATGCGGTGGCCGAAGATCTCATGGAAAAAAACTGCGCTGGCACGTCCTGAGAGGATTGCCGGTCCGGTATAAGGCTCTGCCAGCGGTGCATTGCGCAATGCCAGCAGTGTCTGTATCATTTGGTCAACATCCTTGAGGACAGTTGCGTCGTCCGGCAGGCCATCAGGCCTGAAGGTCATATAGGTTTTGTACAGCGGTAGTTCCATGCCGTCCTCAGCCTTTACTGAAGCAAAGATCATCATAAAGTAAATAGGGGAAGATGTCTGGATCTCACTTCCATCACTGTTTATATAGCGAATCGTCTCCAGCTCAGCATTGATCTGTGCATAGGCTTTCATTATCGAGCTGTTTTTGTTGAACGGTGCTGTGTACATCCGAATCTTTTTTCCCCAAAGGTTCTTATCAAAAAGAAACTTCGCCTCAGGCTCAAAATATTTTTCTGCTAATGCACTGGAAAAATCACCTGACTTATCTTCTTGTTCGACTTTGACAACAACATTTGCCTTGACTTGCTCAAAACGTTCGACAGCCTGCTTATACTCCTGGTCGGTCTGGTACCAAAGCGCCATTCTGAGAGCATCCGGATCATTCTCGATCGGAATCTGAGCAGAAGGAAAACGATTTCCGAAGTTCCCATATGATAGTTTGCCTCTCATAGGATGTGTGTTGTCGAGGGTATAGTCGCCTAACCTCAGAACAATATCCAGAACACGTGTCCTATTATCATTGCTTTCAGTCAATGCCCCGAATGAACTGGAGATCCGGATCGAGTGATTTTCTGTTATTTCATAAGAAAGAAAATATGGCGGAACAGGTGTTTTTTTGAGATTTTCCAGAGACCTGTTCAATTCTTTATTCATTGCGCCCAGGACCTGATCTGCGGGCTTGTCCTGCGCCATGGCCGGGATGCCGCCCAAAAGAACTGTAGCAATGCAGCAAACAAGAAATAGTTTCATGACCATACCGGCCGGAAACTTACTTCTTGTTTTTCTGTTTGCAACAGACTGGATAGTGTTTTTTAGCATGCGGAAAGACTACCATGTGAAAAGAAAATTATCAATCAAAAAAGGCAGTTTATGGGGAAACAGCTAAGGCGTACAATTAGGTTGCATTTTCCCACACAGCAAAATATGATGTATATATAATCACCTTGGAGGAATGTATGAATGAAGCGCATTCAAATTTATATAGATGAAGAAACTTACGAGAATTTAAGAAGAGAGAGCAGGCGTAAGGGGGTCTCCATATCTGAAATTATAAGGGAGAGCGTTCAAAAGAAGATGAGCGGCAAGATGGATAAAATGCTTAGGGCGACCGACAGCGTGAGCGGCCTCTGGAAGGACAGGCGGTTTGACGTTGATGAGTTTATACGCCCTGCGCGAAAGGACCGGCGGATATGCTCGTAGTTGACACTGACATTCTTATCTGGGTATTGAGGCAGGATCAGACATTGATTGAGCGGTTTGAGAATGCTGTCAGAGATAGGATTTTATTGATTTAAGGGGAACAGGTTTGTGCTTTTTCATGAACTGGATTTTACAACAAATAATATTTTGTTGATGACTTATGCTTGATGCATTATAATACTTTCAATTGCAGGCAGGAGATTCATAAACATCTAAAATCGCTGATATGAAAGACAAAGAAAAAATATCTCATTGGACTGACTCAGGGAACTATGATTTAAAATCTGCGGAATTCATGCAGAAATCTAATCGCTATGTGTATACTGCATTTCTTTGTCAGCAGGCCATTGAGAAATACCTGAAGGCGGTTTATATTAAGAAAAATTCTAAAGAAGCCCCTCGTACCCACAACCTTGTATACCTTATCGGATTATTGGAGCTTGAAGTTTCAGACGATAGGTTGAAACTGCTGACTGACTTGACAGGGTATTATATTGAAGGCCGCTATCCCACATACAAGCAAAAAGTATCAAAAATGTTAAGCAAAAAGGTGGCTGATAACATACTTTCCGAAACAAAGAGGACAGTCAAATGGCTAAAGTCAAAGCTGTAGAACTGAGAAAGATCAAGGATTATGTCTCTGAGATTAACGCAATCTGCCAGGTTGATAAAGCTGTCCTGTTTGGCTCATATGCAAGGGGAATTCACAAAAAAGACAGTGATATTGATATTGCTATATTTTCAAGAAAAATCAATGATTCAAATCGGCATGAATACCTATCGCTTTTCCTGAAGCACATCCTGAAATACAGACTTGATATCCAGCCCATTGTTTTTAATACCAAAGAATATAACTCCGGAATGAATAGTTTTATTGCAGATGAGATAAAAAAGAAAGGCAAAATCATTTTCAGCAGGTAAGACAAAGCCAGCCACTCCCCCGCCTGCCTGTCCAGCAGGCAGGCGTGCCGGGAGTCCTTCCCAAGCCCTATTGATTCTATTTTAAGACTTCCGTTAAACTTTCGGTGTGGGGAATATATTAATAACTTTAGCAGAAGATTTATCTTCCTGTTATTATGGTAATACTAAAATAAGGTAATTATCTGAATAGGGATAAGAGAAATAGGGCAGACGGATATGGGATGTCTTAAATTCAAAATAAAAATGAATCAAACTGTAATACTAAATATTCTATTTTTATTTCTGTCTTTACAGCTTGCCTTTGCAGACGCTGAGAAAATCTTTAGGGAAAATAGCAAGGCTGTTGTTTTCATTGCAACATACGATAAGGATAATAAACCTATTGCTATGGGAAGCGGATTCATCGTGAGGGCTGATGGGGCAGTAGTGACAAACTATCATGTTGTAAGTGATGCAGTAAAAATCGTTGTTGCAACATCAAATAAATTTATGGTCGCTGAAGGTTTTTTGCATGCAGATAAAGAGAATGACCTTGTGATACTCAAGATTAAAGCAAACAGCCTTCCAACAGTAAAGATTGGCGATATTAAGAATGTCAATATCGGGGAGAAAGTTTATGTCATAGGAAGTCCCGAAGGTCTTGAAAACACAATATCAGATGGAATATTGAGCGGGATAAGAGAAATGACCTTAAATCAAAAGATTCTTCAATTCACTGCTCCTGTCTCCCCGGGGAGCAGTGGAGGCCCGTTATTCAATAAAAATGGTGAAGTTATCGGTATTGTCACGTCATTACTTGAAGATTCTCAAAACATTAATTTTGCCATGCCGATAAATCTTGTAAAAAATAAGTTTTTATCTAAAAAGCTTATGACACTTAAAGATGCTGTAAAAGAAAATTACAAGAAATATCCAGAATACTGGTTTTATATTGGATATCAACATGACATTAATGAGCGATATCAGGAAGCTATTGAAGCATACAAACAGGGGTTAAAAATTAAGCCCAATTACGCTGATGCATATAACCAACTTGGTATTGCTTATAGCAAATTAGACAGACAAGAGGAAGCAATAGTGGCATTTAAAAAGGCGATAAAGTTTAAACCTGATTTTGCTGAAGCATATTATAATCTTGGCCTTGCATATAATAGAACAAGCAAATACAAAGAATCTGTAGAGGCATATAAACAGGCAATAAAAATTAAGCCTGATCTTGCTGAAGCATATAATGGACTTAGTATTTCTTACGGTGGGTTAAGTAAATATCAAGAAGCCGTGGAGGCAGCTAAGCAAGCGATAAAAATAAACCCTGCTTACGCTGAAGCATATAGTATTCTTGGTCTTGCTTATAACAAGTTGGGTAGATATCAAGAGGCTATAGATGCATACAAACAAGCAATAATGATTAACCCTGATTTAACTTTAGCTCATAAATTTCTTGGCGATGTATACAGAGATCTTGGGAGATCTCAGGAAGCTATAGAAGCATATAAACAAGAAATAAAAATTAAACCTGATTATGCAGATGCTCATTTGAACATAGGGGTTTCTTATTACTTGCTAGGTATGTATAGAGAAGCTGTTGAGGCTTTTAAACAAACTATAAAGATAAAGCCTGATTATGAGCTAGCATATTTTAAACTTGGTCGTTCCTATGTTGGATTAAATTTGCTGAGAGAAGCAAAAGAATCTTATAACCAAGCTATAAAGATTAATCCTGATTGCGAGATAGCGTATCAGGGGCTTGGTTTATTATACGGTGAATTAGGTATGCATAAGGAAGCTACCGAGGCTTTTAAACAGGCAAGAAGGATTACTCCAAATGATGCAGAGAATCATTATAACCTTGGAGTTAGCTATGAAGGATTAGGTGCGTATAAGGAGGCGATTGAGGCCTTTAAACAGGCTATAAAGATTAAACCTGATTATGTAAATGCTCATTATAATCTTGGAGTTTCCTATGCCAAATCAGGCGGGTATCAAGAAGCTATTGAGGCATATAAACAAGTAGTAAATATTGAGCCGGAACATTATTACGCTCATTATAATCTTGGGTTTTCCTATTTACAATTAGGCATTTATAATGAGGCGATAGAAGCATACAAAAAAGCTATAGGGATAAAGTCTGATAGTTATTGGGCATATAACGATCTTGGTTTTACTTATGAAAAATTAAATTTATACCAAGAAGCCATAGAAGCATACAAACAGTCTATAAAGATTAAGCCTGATTTTGCAATAGCGCATTTGAACCTTGGTTTGAGTTATATAGCTATGAACGACAAAGATTCAGCTGCTGACGAATACAAAATTCTGAAAAACCTTAATCCTGAAATGGCAGATAAATTATTCAATGAGATTTACAAATAGATTCTTTGGCAATATTTTCTGAAGGAATACAACAGACACAAATAGTATGGCCAAAATCGGCAGAAATGATCCTTGCCCTTGTAATAGCGGGAAAAAGTATAAAAAATGTTGCTTGATTGTTAAAAATCCAATAAATCCCAACACAAACAAAATACAACAAAATATTTCCAAAGAGGCTTGGGGGAGAATTCAGGAGCAACAAGCAAAAGATACAATGGAAAAACAAAAGTATGGCGAAGTTCGCCCTATAATTCATACAAATTTCCAAGGAAATAAAGTTGTAGCTGTCGGTAATAGATTGTATTTGTCAAAGTCATGGAAAACCTTCCCTGATTTTTTATCTGGATATATACAGGAAGTTCTTGGAACTGATTGGGGAAATTCTGAGATAGCAAAGCCTTTTGAAGAGAGACACATAATACTTAAATGGTACGATGGCTTTTGTCATTTTCAAAACCAACACGAGAGGGATGAAAATGGCTTGTTTGCGGCAGTGCCTAATGGCATAACAGCGGCTTATTTAACTCTTGCTTATGATTTGTATATCCTTAGGCACCACTCAGCACTTCAAGAAAGAATCATCCAGAGATTGAAGCATAAAGATCAATTTCAAGGGGCAAGATATGAATTATTTGTAATAGCGACCTGCATCAGGGCAGGTTTTGATATTAAATATGAAGATGAATCTGACAGAAAAAGAAAACATACAGAATTTATAGCAACTCATAGAAATACAGGGCAAACTATTACAGTCGAGGCAAAAAGCCGACACCGAGCAGGGATTTTAGGTTTTGGTAAAGCAAAAGAGTCAGAGGTTGTGAAAGCTGGGATAGGCAGTCTTTTAAATCAAGCTCTTCTAAAACCTGTTAATTGGCCTTATGTGATTTTTATTGATCTGAATTTACCGCCATATAAGGGGAAAATTATTCAACAGACATGGTTTAAAGAAATTGTAAAAACCATAGATCAAATCGGAAATGGTTCAAAAACAGAACCAGACCCTTTTAACTTAATAGTTTTTACAAATCATCCAAATCACTATGTTAAAGAAAATGAACTTTACCCTAATTATGATACCTCATCGATTTTTCCAGAAAATACTAAAATCTTCATTAAGCACTCTGAAACACTTTTGAAAATACATGAGGCAGCATTACAGTTCGGAAATATTCCCAATGAATTTCCTGAAAATTAATTAGGATTAAGAATAGTCAGCTTTTCTCAGTTTTGCTCCGTTTTGAAAGCAGAAGTGTCATAGTCATGAAGTTAAGAAGCGTGAAAGCTGGAAAGGCAGAAAGAAAGATCATTTACCTTGCAGCAGAAAGTTTTTCCTTAAGCCACAGGTTGACCAGAGTCTCCATCGAAATATGTTTTTTCTTTGCAACGTTAAATGTTTTTTGAGCAATATTTTCCTCAAGGGCAACATACTTGGGCTCTTTTTTTAAACTTGCCCTGAATTTTACTTCTTTTGTGTCATCCCAGTAATCAGCAATATCATGAGTGTCCCAGAAGTCAGACGCTTCCTTAATGGTCTTAAACTCATCCGGGATAAATTCCGTCTTCTTTTTACTTTTTTGCATATTTTCTCCTTTCATTTTCTGTCATATCCCTTGAAGTTATGATTAATGCTCGTTTATTCTGTTTATATATAAAGTATACAGCTAAATACCTTGCCCTGCACGTTCCACCCTCATTTTTAGTTTTTTGCCGCCCGCTTTATTAACTCTCGGGATCAGGCGCAACCTCCATTTCATTGACTTGAATTCCCCCATAAGTTAATATTTCTGTATGCATTCGCATTCGGATTACGTATCCCTCCATTTGCACACTGAATACAGTCTTCTGGACGGGGCAATAAGGATAAAAGAACTGGTCGAAAAGGCAAAGGAATTTAAAATGCCTGCCCTTGCCATGACTGACCACGGGAATCTTTTCGGCACAATAGAGTTTTATAAACAGGTCTCGAAGGCCGGAATAAAACCTATCATCGGCTGTGAGGTCTATGTTGCTCCGGGAAGCAGGCTCGACAAGGACAGCACAGACAGAGAAGAGTCCTCTTTTCATTTAATACTTCTTGCAAGAGACAATCAGGGCTATAAAAACCTTGTTTCTCTTGTTACAAAGGCTTATCTCGAAGGGTTCTATTACAAGCCGAGAATAGATATGGACTTGCTTGAGCAATACAGCGGCGGCCTTATAGGCCTTTCAGCTTGTCTTAAGGGCGAAATCCCATATTTACTGCTGAGAGGTCAACTCGAAAAGGCAAGGGAAAGGGCTTTACAGTTCAAACATATACTCGGCCCTGAGAATTTTTACCTCGAAATACAGGAGAACGGAATACCTGAGCAGGCAGAAGCAAACAAAAAATTGATAGAACTTGCAACAGAACTCCATATCGGCCTTGTTGCTACGAATGATTGCCATTATCTGCACAAAAGCGATGCAAAGGCGCATGAAGTCCTCCTCTGCATCCAGACAGGGAAGACACTCAAAGACACCTCGAGGATGAAATTCAGCACCGAAGAATTTTATTTTAAGTCTCCGCTCGAAATGAAAGAGGCCTTTAAAGACGTACCGGAAGCCATTACGAATACAAGGGTCATAGCAGAGAGGTGCAATGTTGATTTCAAACTCGGGGAAATACTTTTGCCGAAATACGAAGTGGAGGGCACGGAAGGGCCTGACGGCCTTTTATCAAGGCTTGCATCAGAGGGTCTGAAAACTAAATTTAAGGATGATCCTCCACCGGAATATCAGGAACGCTTAAAACATGAGCTTGAAGTCATCAAAAAAATGGACTATGCCTCTTACTTTCTGATCGTGAGAGATTTTATAAGTTACGCCAAAAGCAAAGACATACCTGTAGGCCCGGGCAGAGGCTCTGCTGCAGGAAGCCTTGTATCGTACTGCATTGATATAACAGAAATAGATCCTCTTAAATATAATCTGCTTTTCGAAAGGTTCCTGAATCCTGAGAGGATCAGCATGCCTGATATAGACGTTGACTTCTGTCAGGACAGAAGGGGTGAAGTAATATCCTATGTTACAGAGAAATACGGCAAAGACCATGTTGCACAGATAATCACCTTCGGCACTATGGCAGCAAAGGCAGCTATCAGGGATGTAGGCAGGGCAATGGACATCCCTTATGCTGAGGTTGATAAGATAGCAAAGCTCGTGCCTAATATTGTCAAAATTACCATAGATGCTGCCCTGAATGAAGAGCCTCAGCTAAAAGAGATATACAAGACAAATCCACAGATCAAAGAGCTTATTGATATCGCAAAACGCCTTGAGGGACTTAACAGGCATGCCTCCACTCATGCAGCAGGTGTTGTGATATCTCCTGTGCCTTTGACCGAATATACACCTCTGTACAAGAGCCCTTCGGACGAAAGTATAATGACACAGTTCGATATGGGGTCTATTGAGAGCATGGGGCTTCTGAAGTTTGATTTCCTCGGGCTGAAGACCCTTACTGTAATAAAAAAGACGCTTGACCATATCAAAAAAGCCGGTGGAGACCTTTCTTTAAAAGATATTTCCCTTGAAGACAAAAAGACCTATGACCTTCTCAGTTCAGGCCAGACCACAGGGATATTCCAGCTCGAAAGTGCAGGCATGAGAGATATCCTGCTAAAGATGGGGCCGAACAGGTTTGAGGAATTGATCGCCCTTGTTGCCCTCTACAGGCCTGGACCACTCGGAAGCGGCATGGTAGATGAGTTCATTAAGAGGAAAAAGGGCAAGATCCCTGTAAAATACGACCTGCCCCAGTTAAAAGAGATACTCGATGAAACATACGGGGTCATCCTGTATCAGGAACAGGTCATGAGAATTGCCAACAAACTTGCTAACTTTTCTCTTGGACAGGCTGACATACTCAGAAAGGCCATGGGGAAGAAAAACACTCA
>Ga0154444_1170_pt1 | contig 14733 bp, 21 predicted proteins | sample RifGroC2_FD_105637 | JGI IMG/M metagenome (GOLD analysis project Ga0154444, IMG submission 105637) | Nitrospirae bacterium GWC2_42_7
TTTTCTCTCGATTTCATCCCAGTTATGCAAGGTTGAGCGGGACACTGTAACACCACCGATCTGAACAGGCTCAAAAACAGCAAAGGGTGTAATAACTCCTGTCCTGCCTACACTCCCCTGAATTTCTAATATCTTTGTCGTGCCCTGATGGGCCTGAAATTTATAGGCCATAGCCCAGCGGGGCTCTCTTGTCTTTACTCCGAGCTTTTGCTGAAGCCCAAGATCATTCACCTTAATTACTGCGCCGTCAGTCTCAAATGCAAAAGATTGCCGCTCTTTTTCAATTTGTACGATAACATCAATTACTTTGTCTATTCCTTTTACAGTCTCTATTTTTGCAGGAATTGGAAACCTTGATTCCTTAAGCCAAAGAACAAGCTCTGATTGGGTCTTAAAGTTTATGCCTTTATGCGCTCCAATCCCATAGCAGGCGAGGTGAAGTCTGCGTGTAGTTGTAATTGAAGGGTCAAGCTGCCTGACCGAACCGGCAGCAGCATTGCGTGGATTGGCAAATAATGCTTCTCCTTTTTGTTCCCTTTGCTTATTTAATGTCTCAAATTCATCGAGGTCAATATATACTTCTCCCCGGATATCCAGTTCCTCAGGGATCTTTCCTGTTCTTTCGATTTTCAGCGGGACTGATTTTATGGTCTTAATATTCTGCGTTACATCTTCTCCTTCATTGCCGTCTCCTCTTGTGGACGCTCTCAGAAGCAGTCCATTCCTGTAAGTCAGTTCCATTGCAAGCCCGTCATATTTCGGCTCTACTGTATATTCGATATCCTCATCACTGCCGAGCAACTTTTTAATTCTTTTGTCAAAATCTCTTACCTCATCATATGAGAAGGCGTTGTCCAGAGAAAGCATCGGCTCTTTGTGTTTGACCTTATCGAATTTTTCAAGAGCAGGCGCGCCGACTCTCTGGGTAGGCGAATCAGGCAAGACATAGATGTATTTCTCCTCGAGTTCCTTAAGATGCCGATAGAGCCTGTCATATTCAGCATCAGATATTACAGGTGAATCAAGGACGTAATACCTGTAACAATGATAATTTAGATCCTTGACCAGCGTTTCTATCTCTTTTTTGATATCGTCAGTTATTTTTGCAGTCATTATTTATTATTTTTGCAGAGGCAATTTATGAATTGGCCCTTGCATATTTTATCATTTTCAGGAAACCACCTCGGCCTCAGCAACTCTGTTAAAAGTTATCTCTCCGTTGGCAAAATCCACCTCAACAGCATCTCCCTCATTGAATTCCCTGCTGAGGATTTTGCGTGCAAGCTCATTAAGGATCATCTTCTGCAGGATCCGTTTTAATGGCCTTGCTCCGTATATAGGATCAAAGCCTGTTTCTGCAAAATGCTCTTTTGCCTTATCAGAGAGTCTTATAGCGATGTTCCGCTCCTTTATGTATTTTTTCATGCGGTCAACCTGTATCTCGACTATCTGCTTCAGCAGTTTCTTTGTCAGAGGATTGAATATAATAACTTCATCAACTCTGTTCAGAAACTCCGGCTTAAAGAAACTCTTAAGGTCCTCCATGATCTTTTCTTTAAAGCCTTCAGCAGAATTTTCTGTCCAGTAGGCTGTCGGGTGTTTCTCCCTTTCTGTAAGCATATCCTGAATATGAACGCTTCCGATGTTTGATGTCATGATCACGACTGTATTCCTGAAATCAACGGTCTTTCCGTGGCTGTCAGTCAGTCTGCCATCATCAAGCATCTGGAGAAGAAGGTTAAACACCTCCGGATGCGCCTTTTCAACTTCGTCGAAAAGAATAACCGAATACGGCCTTCTTCTTACTGCTTCTGTCAGTTGGCCTCCTTCTTCATAACCTACATAGCCTGGAGGGGCGCCAATAAGCCTTGAGACCGTATGCCTCTCCTGATATTCAGACATATCGATCCTTATCATCGCGTCTTCATTGTCGAACAAAAATTCTGCAAGTGCCTTTGCAAGCTCTGTCTTGCCAACACCGGTTGCGCCAAGAAAGATAAAGGAACCTATGGGTCTGTTTGGATCCTGAATTCCTGCCCTTGCTCTTCTGACTGCGTTTGCAACAGCCTCGATAGCCTCATCCTGCCCGACTACTCTCATTTTGAGTCTCTCATCCATCTGGAGGAGTTTCTGTATCTCGCCCTCGAGCATCCTGGAGACAGGTATGCCTGTCCATTTAGATACCACTTCGGCTATATCTTCTTCGTCAACTTCTTCTTTAAGCATTTTGCTTGTCTTCTGCGCTTCGAACAATTTTGCATTTTCTCCTTCAAGCGCCTTCTGCAGTTCCAGAAGTTTTCCGTATCTAAGCTCAGATGCCTTAGCAAGGTCTCCTTCCCTCTCAGCCTTTTCAGATTCGGTTTTTGAATTTTCTATCTGTCCCTTGTAATCCCGGATCTTTGCAATGATCTCTTTTTCTTTCAGCCACTGTGCCCTGAGTTCATCCCTGCCAGACTGTAATTCAGCCATATCTTTTTTGATCTTGTTGAGTTTGTCTTTTGATTCCTTTGAGTCTTCTTTCAGTACAGCCTGCTTTTCTATCTCGAGCTGTCTTAGTTTTCTTTCCAGCTCATCAAGCTCAACAGGCATGCTGTCGATCTCCATTCTCAGTTTTGAAGCAGATTCATCGATCAGATCTATCGCCTTGTCAGGGAGAAATCTGTCAGTAATATATCTGTTGGAAAGAACCGCAGCAGATATCAGCGCAGAATCTTTGATTTTTACTCCATGATGAACTTCATATTTTTCCTTCAGTCCGCGCAATATGGAGATAGTGTCTTCAACGCTCGGCTCTTTGATCATAACAGGCTGAAACCTTCTCTCAAGCGCAGGATCTTTTTCTATATATTTTCTGAATTCACCTATTGTTGTAGCGCCTACGCATCTTAGTTCACCTCTTGCCAAAGCCGGTTTAAGCATATTTGATGCATCGATTGCGCCTTCAGCCGCCCCTGCTCCAACAAGTGTATGCAGTTCGTCTATAAAAAGAATTATCTTACCTTCAGAATCTTCTATCTCTTTTATGACAGCCTTCAGCCTGTCTTCAAATTCTCCCCTGAATTTTGCTCCTGCGATCAAAGAGCCCATGTCCAATGCAACAACTTTTTTGTCTTTAAGAGTCTCAGGAACATCCCCTTCAATTATTCTTTGAGCAAGGCCTTCAGCTATAGCTGTCTTGCCGACACCGGGATCACCGATAAGGACCGGATTGTTTTTTGTCCTTCTCGACAGCACCTGTATTATTCTTCTTATCTCCTCATCTCTTCCGATGACAGGGTCAAGCTTACCTTTTGAAGCAAGTTCGGTCAGGTCTTTGCTGAATTTTTTCAGAGCCTGATATTTTTCTTCAGGATTGGGATCAGTCACCCTCTGAGTCCCCCTTATTTCCCTCATAGCAGCAAGCAGTCTGTTGTTGTCAGCCCCATGTTTTCTGAGAAGATCTGCAGAGTTACTGCTTACAGAAAGGATGGCAAGAAGAAGATGTTCCACGCTGACATATTCGTCCTTAAGATGTTCTGCTTCTTTCTGCGCTCTTTCGAATACTTCTTTTAATTTAGGTGAAATATATATCTGTCCGAGAGGAGTTGCCCCGACAACTTTCGGCATCTTGTCCAATAACCCCTCAACTTCTTGTTTCATGGCATTTGTATTTATGCCGATCCTTTTAAGTATCTGGGAAGCCACACCGCCTTCATCATCGAGCAGCACCCATAATAGGTGTTCAACATCGATCTGCTGCTGGGCTTTTCTTTCAGCAAGCCCCTGGGCTTTTTGTATTGCTTCCTGGCTCTTTATAGTAAATTTATCCATAATGGTCTCCTTACTTTTTACCTCGGCGCATCAGACGCATCTGATAAAGCCTTTCTAAGTTTTTCTCTGAAATTTTTTTGAATTTCTTCTTCGAGAAATCCCATCATCTCTTCAATTTCGCTCTGCATGATCTCCATCTTTCGTCTCATCCTTATAATGATATCCACCCCTGCCTTGTTCACCCCGAGTTCTCTTGTGAGTTCCAGAATAAAATTAAGTTTCTCAACGTCGTTATCTGAATAAAGCCTCTGTTTTTTTGTCCTTAGGGGATGTATCAGCCCCTCTTTTTCATAAAGACGCAATGTCTGAGGATGAACATTCAGCATTTTTGAGACTATACTTATCAGATAAACATGCTGTACGTTTTCTTTCTTTTTCATTATTTCTTCTCCATTTTCTTTCTCGGAGATTCTGTATAAAGGGCCTCGATCTCTTTGATAGCAGACTGGGCCTTTTCAGATATATTTTTTGGAACTGCTATTTTGATGTTAACGACCTGATCACCTTTATGTCCGGTTTTCGAAGAAGGAAACCCTTTACCTGAAAGCTTGAATTTCTGTCCTGATTGTGTGCCTGCAGGCAGTGTCATAAAGGCAATGCCGTCAATAGTGGGAACATCTATTTTTGCCCCGAGTACAGCTTCTCCAAATGTGACCGGCAGATCGATCAGTATGTCTTCCCCTTTTCTTGTAAAGATCGGGTGCGGCCTTACTTTAATTTCTATCTGCAGATCTCCAACCGGACCGCTGCCTTGCCCTGCTCCGCCCATGCCTCTGACTTTTATTTTTGAGCCGGTATCAACCCCGGCCGGTATTTTTACTTTAATAGACTCTGTATGGAATGTCTTGCCTTTACCATTGCAAGGCCTGCACACCTTTGTTATCTTCTTTCCTGTTCCGCCGCAGACATGGCAGTATTGAGCCATCTTAAAAAAGCCTTTTGATGTTGATATCTTGCCTGTGCCTCTGCAATTTTCACATTGCTGATAAGTTTCCGCGCCTGAACCTTTGCAATCCTTACAGGTGATCTCTCGGCTGAATGATATAGGTTTACTTATACCGGTAAATGCTTCTTCAAGTGACAGATCAAGTCCCATAATAAGATCCGAGCCTCTCAGATCAGCGCTTTCATAACCTTGTGTTCCGCTGTGCATGTCTGAAAAAATATCTCCGAATCCGCCAAAGTCAAACCGGTCCCCTGAAGTATAGGCTCTGTAATCAAACCCACCTCCTTCAAAAGGAGTACGGCCGAACTGATCATAGTCAGCCCTCTTTTTTTCGTCCCCAAGAACCTCATAGGCTTCAGTTAGTTCTTTGAATTTCTGCTCCGAGGTTTTATCACCCGGATTCAGGTCAGGATGGTATTTGCGCGCAAGCTTTCTGTAAGCTTTTTTAATATCATCCTGTGAAGCTTTTTTATCTATATCAAGTAGTTGATAGTAATCTTTAGCTGTTGGGCCCATTCATTCTCCTTTATGCTTCTTATAATATATCTTTAGTCGTATCTTGTCAAGATACATTATAAGAACTAAATCGACATGCCGACTTGCAAACTACAAGGATTTCAATTTATTTTTGAGAAATTCGTCAATTATAGCCACTGTCTTTTTGACCGAGATTTTGCCGGATTCAATTACAACCTCAGGGTTAACAGGTTCTTCATAAGGCACATTTACTCCCGGTACTGGCCATCCTTTTTCACCTTTTGAATATATGTCAATCGGCGCTCCGTGAGTATTCTTTCTCTGTTTCTCCCTTTTGCTGCATTCCTCAACAGAACACCTAAGATATATCTCAGCATACCGCGGGATTAGCTGCCGGGCAAGCTTTCTCCAGCTTCTTTTATTGCCTGTGGCGTCAATGATCACATTATGGCCAAGCTCGGTAATCGTTTTTGCGAGATAGACAAGGCTTCTGTATACGATCTCTCTTTCTGAATCTGAATAAACAGGCTCAGGCGTAACCGTCTTTCTAAAATCATCCATCCTCAAAATCTCAAAATCAGGATGAAGTTTATTTATTGCATCAGCAATTGTGCTCTTACCGCTTCCTGAAAGCCCGGTTATCCAGATCGCCATCTTGCTCATACTCAAAGATTATCGCGTCATGAGATGAATATCAAGTGCTAAAATATACAATGGGATTTTTTAAGCCTCATGTTCATGGGAAACAATTGTTACAAAGAAAATCGCTATTAGAGAAAAAACAGTTTAAAGTATTTGATGAATACCATAAGTTAAGATAAAATATAGGCATCCAGACAAAGAAGGAGGTAAAATAATGGGAACAGGCACTATAACAATCAGTCATGATGATTTGAAAACAATGATTAAAGAGACTTTCATCGAAATGTTAAAAGAAAGAAAAGACCTTCTTGAAGATGCTATTATTGAAGCAATTGAAGATATCGGGCTTGCAAGGGCGATTGCTGAAGGAATCAAAACACCATCAATAAGCGAATCCGAGATTTTTAAAGCCTTAGATGAAGTGAAATGATCGTAGACTTTAAAGCGTCTTTTCACCGGGACATTAAGAAACTCAAGGATAAAGAACAGGCTGCAAGATTAAAAGAAATCATATCCGAAATTAAGTCCGCAAAGAATATTTCTGAGATTAAAAACATCCGCAAGATGGAAGGCTATCCCAATCATTATCGAATAAAAACAGGCGATTATAGAGTCGGCGCTATTTTGTCCGGTGAAGTGCTCATCCTCGCCCGCTTTCTCGACAGAAAAGAAATCTATCGGTACTTTCCTGAAAGATAATCAATAATTATCCTGCCATACTGCTAACAGTGAAACGTGATATACTCATTTCAGGATGTCATATAAATTTGATTCATTAATTGGTGTGTTCTTCTAACCATATGACAGCCCGGTCAAAATATGACTTTTGGGTTGCCAGTGCAAGGGTAAAGTCTACAAGTTCCCGTTGTGAGGTTGTTAGTATATAACCGTTAATCTGTAGAAAAAGAGCAGTCGCTGTTATCGCAGTCCTTTTATTTCCATCAATAAAAGGATGATTTTTCACCAGGGACTCTGCTATAGCTGCGGCTTTATGGAATATGGTGGGATAGAGTTCCTCGTTGCTAAAAACTGCTTGTGGCCGGGACACTGCAGATTCAAGCAGTCCAAGATCTCTTATCCCGTGCATCCCGCCTGTCTCATCGATCAGCCTGCTGTGGATAAACAGCACTTGTCCGGCGTTGAGATAGTTCACTTCTTGGCGAGCTCATCAAGCGCAGGGCGGTACTTTTCGATAAATTCATTTACCTGGGAGACAAACTTCCGGTCAATTCCCTTAGGATATTTTTTCTTTCTGACAGGCTCTATGATTATCTTTGTCTGAGCCTCGTCAAGTTCAACAGTCACCTCTGCACCGACAGCGAGGTGCAATTTTTCAAGCACGTCCGCCGGCAGTGAGACTCCCCTGCTGTTCCCTATGGCGCATATCTTTCTGTGCATATTTTCCTCCTTGCTGAATTATAACATTGTTATAACATAAAAACTATAAAATAAAACTGCCATAATGCTGGCAGTGAAACGTGATATACTCATTTCAGGATGTCATATAAATTTGACTCATTAATGACGATTCTCAGGAAACTTGACGGGAAAGATAAGGTAACGGTCTATTCCCTAATGGATGACCTTGAGATGAGCGAAAGGACTGTCTACCGCTACATTCAGACTCTTCAGGTTGCAGGGTTCCCGATTCATTTTGACAGGACAAAAGATAGTTATGTATTTAGTGAGAATTTCAAACTCGGCAAGCCTGATATTACGGTTGAAGAAACCCTTGCCCTTGGTCTTGCAAAAAAGCTGCTCGGCAATTTTGGCACAGGGATGGAAGCAAGCCTAAGCCGTATTGAGGAAAAGCTTTCAGTCAAAGAACAAATTCTTCCAAAGCATATTGTCCTAAAGGCTGAAAAGCTATCTCCTCTCGTTGAAGGCTATCTTGGCACAATATATCAGGCAATAAAAAACTTTCAGAGAATAAAACTGACATATCGGGCCCTTTATTCAGACAAAGAAACAGAACGAAAGATTGACCCATATTACTTGTTCTTCCAGGATGACTTCTGGCATTTAAGGGGATATTGTCATTTGCGGGAAGAATTGAGGACATTTGCTTTAGACAGGATAGTTTCATTGAAGGTGCTTAAAGAACATTTTATTCCCAAAGGCATTTCATCAGAAGATGAACTTTCAGGGGCATTTGGCAATATGCTTGATGGAGAGCCTGTAGAAGTTATTTTAAGATTCGATCCTGAAATCAAACCGCAAATTCTGAGAAAAAAATGGCATCAGAGTCAGCAGGAAAAGGACTTGAAAGACGGGAAGATCGAACTGAGGTTTAAGATTAATGGGACTGAGGGGATTAAACAGTGGATTTATCGGTGGATACCATATGTAGAGGTTGTGGAACCAAGAGAGTTAAGGGATGAGATAAGAAGCGAGCTTAAAGAAGCAACGAACAAATTTGTTAAATAGTTTTCAAGCCTACAAATAATTTCAAAAACTTAAAACTTCACTGCCATACTGCTGGCACCTCCTTATGTTTTAATAATTACATCAGATCAAAAAAGGTGAGGGCACTATGATAGTGCAGGGAAACGTATTTTTCACAAAGGTAGAAAACTTCCGAAGAAGGCAAGGTTTAAGCAAAGGAGTAAGGCGGACTATGAATCGAGAACTATATGAAATGGGATGATGAAGTAAAGACCAGTAAAACAATTTCTAACTACCAGCAACATATTTTTGATATTCTGATAAAGGAGCATCCTGAATATTTGCGGTCTGATGTTGTTGCTGATATTTTATTTCTGGAGCGTATTGAGCAGGCTTTACATATTTACCTCGAATATCCTGATCCATTTGAGTTTGAGCGCGATCCTGCAGAGGCTGTGCTGAAAAGCTTGCCTTCTGAAATTATTAAAAATTCAGCCGCTGTCGAATTCATACAATATTATCAGGATGCGAGAAACCAGCTTGAACATGAGCGTTTTTTGAAAGAAACTGCCGATGATAATTGCGAATCTGCCAACAACCGGGCGAACGCTAAAGCAGAACTTGGCAGGATTGATGAGGCATTAGAAGACTACAATCAAGCCTGCCATGAAAATCCGAAAAGCCCTTTGCCACATAAAATAACGCCTTTTTTTGGCAGGGCTCGTCTTTACCTTGAGATTGGTCAAGGGCTTGACGCTTTAAAAAATGCTGAACATATATTCGATTTGCTGTCAGAATCTTCATATGTAGACACTTTCGAATACTTGTCACTTGCTGAGCTCTTTCTCCAATGCAATGTTCCCGAAAAAAGCGTTATTTGTCTGAAGCACCTTCTGGATTTCTTGACTGACATGCTGCCTTTTACCGTTATCAATTCCGATGGATCGTTGGAATATGAGAAAGACGGGTTTCATATGTCCACATCAGATTCTCACTTAACAGAGATAATCAGTCTGGTTAAAGATATTGAAAAGTCACTTGGCCAAAACACACATCTGATCAGGCTTCTCGAAACGGTGAAGAATGACATTGCCCTGTGGCGAGCTAAAACCGGGATTTAATAATGTTTGCAATACAACTTCATTTATTTTGTGATTTAGCCCCGTAGTTTTTCTATCTTACTAAATGATGAATCAACCTCTGCCATGATGCTGGCAGGATGATATGTTATTAATACTACATGAACTATAACCGCCTACGAGTAAAACAAATGCAGATGAGGGAAAAACATATGATAATCACAGCCGCTGACATATCTCAAAAACAATTTATGATCACGCCTGAAGGACTTGACCCTGAGGAGGTTTACGCTTTTCTGGAAGTAGTCAAAGAAGACTTTTATGAACTTGAAAAAGAAATAGCTGTACTCAAAGAAAAATTAACTAAGAATGGCAAACAAGGTCAATAATTAACAGCAAGGTGAATTAATCATGAGACTAAAACACGAAGAAAATTATGAGACCGAAGCAGCATTTCATATGATTCTCTCGCATGCAATTAATGAATGTCCGACATTAAAAGCGCGAACAGTAAAAAAGATTATTGACCAAGTTGACCAAGAGTTAGCAGACGCCCTGTTTTGTGTACGGCCATGTGTTCGCAAACTTCGGTATATCGGCTGTTCTTGTGGTGAAGACAAGGATTTTTGTGGAGTGACGACTAACGAGTATTTCAACATCGGCGATTATTACGAATCAATAGATTTCAATGGAGCAACATACACAATAAAGGGTTATGAGAACGGAAAACAAAGGATAGGTGCCTCATATTTTGAAAGGATTACATAGCTATCTGATAGAGCAAGCTTAATATTTTGGGATGGTCAAGATTGTCAAGAAAAGGAGGATTAATTATGGGACTAAAACACGAAGAAGGATTTGAGAACGAAGCAAGATTTAGTATGGTCTCCGCACAGGCATCTAATGATTGCCCGACATTAATGGTGCGAACCGTAAAACGGATTATTGCTCACTTTGCCCCGGAATTTACTGAAAACCTATTTGCAGTCCGGACATGTGTTCGCAAGCTCAGGTATATTGGTTGTCACTGGTGCGAAGACCAGCATTTCTACGGGGACTCACCTGACAGTTTTTTCAAGATCGGCAATGAATACGAATCAATAGATTTCAATGGAGCCACGTACACAATAAATGGTTATGAAAATGGAAAGCAAAGAATAGGAGCTGCATTTTTTGAAAGGATTACATAGTTTCAGGTAAACAGCACAAAATACATATTAAATGAAAACATATGGATAAAATTGACTTTGGCACAATAGGCTTAAAGATTAGGGATGAAATCACTTTCAGGAAAAATGGCCAACATTTTATTGTCGCTTCAGGGAGATGGAACTCCCGAAGTTGGTGGAACGATGGTGCGCTATACTGATGAAGAGGAAGCTCAGCACTATCCTAATGACGACGCATCTCATCTATTTACCCTGCGTTATATGACCCGACAATTACTTGGCATTGAATTTGATGATGAAAAAGATATTTTTGAACTGTGGGAATTCAAGGGGGAAACATTAAGAAGCTTATTCATACGCAAAAATAATGAACTATGGACAAAGATTAAAAATTAATGTTCAGTGGAGGCTTGTCTTTTCTGTAGTCTCCTGCATAGATCAAGAAAGATTCAAGCAAATTGCGCGCGTTAGTGGGACAAACCTCAATGACAGTTACATAAATATTGCCCTTTTCAAAAATATCTTTATATTCACTATGACCTTCCCACTGTGTTAACCCAAAATGCGGAAAATGACAGTCAACACCATTTCTGCCCCATGTAAAACCCTTACCGATATGTTGATAAATTCGTCCTGTAATGTCGATTGATTCACCTATATACAAAACTATCCCAGAATCTTTTTCCTCAAAAATATACAAGCCAGATTTAATTCCCTCTAATTTATCTTTATCTAATTCATCTGGGAATATTGATAGGTCAATTTTTTGTTGGCTTTTCCGCGTTAAGATAGAGCCAATCAAATCATTGTTCTTTTTTATAAATGAATTAAGAAGCTCTACAAGAATTTTAATATCCATATTTTGTATTTTATATGAGCCATATTTTTATATCAATATATGGGGTTCCATAAAACTGCCATACTGCTGGCACCAATGTTTTGTATGCTGAATTTATTCAGGAAAAGAATTCACAATAATGACATATCCAAAACAAGCTTTTTCAAAAACTATAAGAGAGAAATTGGAATCAGCATACAAAGAATTCCTCTGCCTGAAGATAGGGCGTGCCCTGAACCTGACTCAGCACCAGTCATGTGACCTTGAAAAACTAATAGAAAGCATCCTGACACTTATGAATAGCAAAAACATAAATATGACTTATTCTGATCACAAGAAGGCTTTTAGCAGGGCGGTATCTGATGCAATGCTTTATGACAAGCAAGCTCTTGCAAAGGCCCGGATTGCGAAAGTTTATCCAAAATTATCTAAAGAAATTGATGCTCTGTCCTTCAATGCTCAGTTTGAGTTTCCGGAAATGATGAGAGAGTTTTTGCCTCAATATGCAAAGATTGCAAATAACACACTGAGAAGAAGAATAAGGGCTGAGCTTTTGAAAAATATACACATTCATCAGCAGAGCTGTGTACATGAGTTTAATCAGGAATCTCAAACTTGTATCAAGTGCGGGTTTAAAAGACAATAAGCCTTTTCAAACTGCCATGATGCTGACAGAGAAATATGTTTTTATAAAAGAAAGAGCTGCCATAAACGGAGGAATATGTGATGAAAAGAAGAGAAATTCTTAAAGGTCTAGTAGCTGCGGGTATTGCCATGTGCATACCTCGCATTTCCTTTGGTCATCCCGAATCAGAAATTCCGACGGGTAATAAGAACGACTGGCAGCAAGACATTGCCCAGAAGTTTAAAGAAATAAATACAGAAGCAAAGTTCTCTCTGATAGGCGCTTCCCAAGAGGACATGAATACCATCCTTGGCTTTCGTGGACTTCGTGATATTGGTTATGGCGCTGGCTGTCCGAGTGTTGCGGTTAATAAAGCGATATCTTCTCTTTGTATGGGGCCAGCATCTATCAAAAAGGCTAAAGGTATACTTGTAAGCTTAATGGTCGGTTGCGATGCCACACTTGACGTTGTGCGTGATACTATGTGGCCGGTGATTGACTATTTTAACGAGGAGTTGCAGTTTTATTTTGAATCAAGAAATGATTCCAGTCTTTCTCCCGGAGAGGTCAGATTAGTAATCATAGCAACAGGAATAGAGGGGACCTTTGCAAATAGAGTTCTAGGGAGGTCAGCCTGAATGATAATTGGTTCTGACTTTGAAGGAGGAGGTTATGTTTGACGCAATCATTGAGATGTATCGGGGGAAAAGCTTAGGGGCTAATGAAACATGCTCATCCTGTAATAAAGACAGCAAGAGACAGGGCTTTGGAGAAATCTCAAAACCTTTATCAATATGCCATGTGGGGAGTAATTTCCATGCTGATAAATATAAGATATTGTTTGTTGGCAAGAATGCCAGAGGGACATCTTCTGATTTCTGTAACGCCTGGCCCTATGTTATTGATGCAAGAAAAGGCGAATACAGCGCAAAGAATCTCTTTTTCAACTATAACAAAACATTCTGGAGCTACACAAAAGAAATAGCGTGCAGACTATTAGACTGCAAACCAGAAGATGCCTTTGAATCGATAGCAATCACAAATCTAATTAAGTGTAACAATGCAGTACACAACGAGGGAACAAATTTTGATGGCACTTATTCCGATTACACGACAAAGAAGATGAAAGACAACTGCATGGGAGAAATGAAGGTATTTTGGGAAGAAGTAAACATCCTAAAGCCAAAACATATCATTTTGTACACACACTATAACTATGATGACTATTTGGAAACCTTTCCTGACTACTATAGTCCACATTACGTGGGTAATAAGACTGAAAAAAGTTGCGGGGTGAAGTGTATCAGGTGGTGGGATAGAGAGTTTTATAGGAATGGGGACTTGCCAATGCGGGTGCTTATAACCTCACACCCAGAGCGTAAGAAGAAAGAAGAATTTATTTCGATGATTACCCGCTGGATACAAAAAGCGACCTCGGAATAATTTAGCAGAAGAGCATCTTTTGTGCATAATCTTAATTTCAAGAAGACTGTCATGCTGCTGGCAGTCGGATATGGTATTAAATATGTATGGCCAAATTTTCAAAGCATGAAGGGACCCCGTTTGTCGGCATGTTTTATGCCATTGGTAGCATTATCTATTATGTAATGGTGCCGGTTGATCAGGGTGACCGACAAGAGGATGATGTGAGCACAAACACAACGCATTACGAATGGTGGAGGTATATTTACCGTATACTGAAAAGACAGAACCCTCATTTCGATATTGAAGACCATGAATATGTCCCGAGGGGGCGTGTAATTTATAATACTGGCGAGGATATATATTATCTCTATGTCGACAGATGTATCAGAAAGAACAAGAGACAGATGCAGGAGATACTTAACACCATGCATCTACCCAAAGGCAAGACAAAGATGGTTACTAATTTTCACTACCAATGCGAGAAATGCCGAAAAGATTAAGGGTAAAATAGATTTAATGGAGGCAGGATTATTATGAGCATAGACAAAGCAGGCATAAATACATACCTATCCAAATCACTTTTTATCAGGGGCCTTCAATGCCTCAAGTCCCTCTATCTTCACAAATTCCACCCGGAATTAAAAGATGAGATATCAGAGGCACAGGAAGCTCTTTTTCAGTCTGGCTTCGAGGTTGGTGATTATGCAAAAAGATTATTCCCCGAAGGAACTGAAATCGTTTACAAAGAGGGCAATTATGACGAACAAGTTGAACTTACCCGTTCTGAAATTGAAAATGGCACAACCACGATTTATGAAGCAGCCTTCAATTATGACAACATATTTATCAAGGCAGATATACTCCATAAGGGCAAAGAGGGTTGGGAGCTTTATGAGGTGAAAAGTTCATCTGATGTACATGAGCACCATATTAATGATGTATCCCTTCAGTATTATGTTATTACGAATTCTGGCTTGCCTGTCTCAAAGGCATATGTTGTTCACATAAATAATGAGTATGTTAGAGATGGTGAGATTGAAGTTGAGAAACTCTTTGCTGTCTCAGATGTAACTGAAAAAGTTCTGGAAAAACAGGACTATGTTGAGGATGAGATAAGCAAGATGAGGACTACCCTGCTAAAAGGAGAAATTCCGGATATAGATATTGGAGAGCATTGCAGTGAGCCATATGAGTGCGACTTTGGCGGACACTGCTGGAGGCACATTTCCAAAGAATATCCAGTATTTGACCTTTGTGGAAATGGAGCAAGCGCATATGATCTTTACAGACAGGGCATTCTATATCTTAAGGATATTCCTCTCGATATTCTCCCGTAT
>Ga0154444_1171_pt1 | contig 14557 bp, 16 predicted proteins | sample RifGroC2_FD_105637 | JGI IMG/M metagenome (GOLD analysis project Ga0154444, IMG submission 105637) | Nitrospirae bacterium GWC2_42_7
GCCGGGTTAAAACGGGGGGATGTCATAATTGAATATGACGGCAAAAAGATAAATGAACCCTATGTTCTGCGCAACATGGTCGCTAATACTCCACCCAACGAGGAACATAAGATCACAATTCTGAGGGATAGTAAAGTGCTGCAACTGACTGTCAAGATCGGGGAACTTCCCGCTGATATGCAGGAGCAGGTGGTATCAGGAGAGTACCAGAATGCGCTAAAAGGAGTTAGTGTTCAGGATATGACCCCAGAGCTTGCAAAAAAATTGAGAATCCCCGACAGAATAAAAGGGGTCATAATAAGCGATATAGACGAAGAGAGTATTGCAAACGGAATACTCACGCAAGGTGATGTTATTCAGGAGATAAATAGAAAAAAAGTTGCAGACACAAAAGCCTATCAGGAAGTAGCATCAAAGATAAAGGCTGAAGAGGATGTGCTGCTCCTTGTTTTCAGAAACGGAACATCACTCTTTATAACACTATCTCAGAAGTAAACTCTTTTAGAAGAGCTTTGCCATACTAATGGCAAAAATGTTGCTTATTAGGGCTGTTATTGAAATAGTAACAGCCCTATATTTATTAACTTTTCAATACCCCATCCCGAAAGTCTTCGGGATGGGGTTTCCTGTTTTCCGTCATTCTGGCTTGTCCAGAATCTTTCTGAAGGATTCCCGACGAGCGGGAATGACAACATGATGGTTAAATTTTCTTAAGATACCCCACTGTTTCTGCGGCGGGGAGTTTTCATTGCAGCTTTTTTTGCCTCATCGATAATATCAATCAGCGGAAGATTTGTTTTTAATGCTATTTTCTTACAGTCTTCGTATTCCGGCGCATAGTTCTTTGCTGATTTTCCAAATCTGGAGATCTTCACCCTAACCTTTCCATGTTCTGTCTTGATATCTCTGGACTCTCTATCCATAGTCTTCCTTTGAGTTTCATAATAACGGACCCCGATACTGGAAGTTTCTTTAAATAGAAGATCGATCAGTTTATCTCTTGTATCCGTATTACATAAAACGCTCAGTTTTATTCCGGGTCTTGTCTTCTTCATCATTATCTGAGTCAAATAGACATCCAAAGCGCCTTTCATGAAAAGTCTTTCGAAAACATATTCATATAACTGCGGATTCATGTCATCAATGTTTGTTTCTATCACAGTTATTGATTTTTCGGTCTGTCTTTCCCTTGCATTATCTCCAATAAAAATTCTGAGGGTATTGGGACTGTTTTTAAAGTTTCTGGATCCGGCGCCGTTACCTATTTTGTCAGGAATAAGAATAGGCATTGCACCGAATCCGGCAGATATAGATTTTAGTATTGCCGCACCTGTAGGGGTAGTTAATTCATAAGGTATATCCGAGGAATATATTGGGTAATTTTTTAATAATTCTGCTGTTGCAGGAGCTGGTACAGGCATTATGCCATGTTCTGTCCTGACAAAACCTTTGCCGAGGTTTACAGGCGACGAGTAGACTTTTTTGATGCCGAGAAGTTCAAGCCCTATTAACGTGCCAAATATATCAACAATGCAATCTGTACAGCCTAATTCATGGAGATGTGTTTTATGGATTGAGTTACCATGAACTTTTGCCTCTGCTTTAAAGAGATTGAGGAAGATTTCATGGCCCCTTTTTTTAATATGCTCAGGCAGGCTGGAGTTTTTGATTATTTCTTGAATATCTCTCCAATTTCTGGCTTCTGATTTCATGCCTTGACCCGAACTCAGGCGGATTCGTCGAGGAGAAATGGTTGCAGAAGGAGACAGCTTTCCGGCTTTTGTTTTTAGTACCACATCGACTTTTGTTGCAGTTATCCCTGCTCGTTTGACTTTTTTTCCTGTAAGACTGTAACCCGAAATGTTTAACTTCTTGAGATTTTTTTTGATCTCTTCCATTGGAGCGCCGGCATCCACAAGCGCACCGAGACACATGTCGCCGCTTATTCCGGAGAAACAGTCGAAATATGCGATCCGAAATTTATTTTCCCTCATCATCCCCTATTCTTCCCCTGTCAGAAAATTGATGAAATCTTTTTTGTTCTTATCAGACATCTCTTTTAATTCTATTCCATAAAATGCTGTGCCGCCGGGTTGGGTGGAGGCTTTTCTGGCAATCTCTCCTTTAAACAATAATCTCTTCCGGTTCTTGGGATTAACAAAGCTTAGGGATATCTTCTGTCTGACAGGGAGGTCCGAAGAGGATTCAAATGCTACGCCGGTCTCACTAAAATCGATTGAAATGCCGGAATATCTTAAATTGCTTTCTTCCGGTTGTACAGAAATCACTATCCTGAAAACTCTCCGGGGCGATCTCTTAAGAAACTTTGAGACTGTGGAGAGAAATTTCAGTTTATCAACAGGCACCTGAAATAATGACTGGCCGGAAATTATTTCATTATGAGGAATTATTCCGATCATATCGAATGGAAGAATAAATATTCTTGGTATTCTGGAAAAAGAAGGGTTGTTTTTCAGGGCTTCAGCCTCTTTATTGATATCCCCTGAGTTTTTATTAACAAAAAGAACTATAAGGGACGGTACTTCTCCTGACTTTAACGCTTCATCCAAACTTTTAAACTGTGAATAAAATACCTGGTTTTCCTCAAGACACGATCTTATAGTATTAAATGTGTCGGGTGATTTTTCTATCAGGAAAACTTTTTTCATCATACTGATGATTTTAATAATTTTATAAAGTAATGACAAGGTATTTCTTTGCAATATGGTTTTATATCTTTAAAATGCCTTGTTTCTTCCTGCCTGTTGCCATTGCCTGTCAGATTTTTTAGAGGATCACCACTTTTGCCTTGACGTTTTTGTATATTAGAAATATTATATATGGATGAAACAGAACAAGACATTATTTGAATTGCAGGCAGAAGTCTGTAAAACCCTTTCAAGCCCGAAGAGACTGGAAATTTTGAATGCGCTGAAAGACGGCGAAAAAACAGTAAGTGAGCTTGTTGACATACTTGGAGTCCCAAAAGCCAATGTTTCGCAGCACCTTGCTGTCATGAGACATAAAGGTATACTCAGGTCACGCAGAAACGGGGTAAACATTTACTATACTCTGGCCAGTTCCAAGGTTATACAGGCATGTCTTTTAATGCGTGAAGTCCTTACTGACCAGATGAAAGAAAGATCCAGGCTTATTGACATGGCAGTAAAAGGATAAACCTTTCTTAAGAACTTTCTACCTGCTAAGATTTCTAGCTTTGACACACAGGCATGACAAAAGAGATAGTTATTTGGCAGATGCCTGTGGATGATTCGGGTTGAATTCCTGCCCAAATCCCTGCAGTTTAAGAGAAAAGATTAAAAAGAGAAAATAAATTCTGCAGTCAGAAAAAAGGTTTTTTTGTTGTCATCAAAAAACGCCTTTTTTTAATACATTGAATTTATAAACAAACACTTTCTATAATACAAACAATTCATTTTCAGAATTAGGCAAAAATGCTTGTCGGATATAATACCAATATAACTTATAAGGGGAGTGTTTACCACGTCCAGACAGAGGACAGCGGGTTGAAGAATCCTATTATTATTACTCTGCTGTATCTGAAAGGGACAATCCTTTCTTCGAAAAAGACCGGCTATGCCGAGATTGCGGCAAGCCCTGATTTCAAGGAAAAGGTAAGGGAGATCATGAAGGAACAGCACAAGAATATGATAAAGGAACTTGTATCAGGCAGGCTGACAAGTGAAGTTGTTCCTCAAACCACAGGAGAAACAGCTCTTTCTGAACCAGTGCCTTCTGAACCAGCGGTGAACTCTCTCGCAGAACCCACAGCAAAGGGGCAGATAATAAAGAGCCTTGATGATATACTTCTGGATTACATAATAAAAAGGGAAGACTGACAATCAAAAAACAAGATGATACACTTTCATAATGTTACAAAAGAATATGAGAACCAGACAGCACTAAGAAACATAACTTTCTCAGTGGGCAAAGGGGAAATGGTTTTTATTACAGGTCATAGCGGCTCCGGCAAAACAACTCTGCTTAAATTAATATATCTCGCTGAAAAAATTGACAAAGGCAGTATATCCGTATCAGGATGGGAACTTGAAAAGCTTGCAGAATCAGGCATTCCCTTTCTCAGGCGCAATATAGGCATTGTTTTTCAGGACTTCAAGCTTCTTGCCAATAGAAATGTTTTCGAAAATGTTGCGCTGGCATTAAGGATAAGAGGTATGGGGGAAAAAGAGATAAAGGGAAAGGTATTCGAAGCGCTCAAAACAGTTTATCTCAGGCATAAAACAGATAGTTATCCTAAAGCCCTTTCAGGAGGAGAACAGCAGAAGGTTGTGATTGCGAGGGCGATAGTTGCAGATCCTACAGTTCTGCTTGCTGACGAACCAACAGGGAATCTCGACCCTGATACTGCCTCCGGCATTATCAGAACCTTCAAGGAAATAAATGCCTGCGGAACTACGGTTCTCATTGCAACCCATAACAGGGAGCTCTTCAGAAATACCGGCAGAAGAGTGATCAAGCTCGATGCAGGAAATCTCATCGGCGAGGAGCTCGGATGAAGTTTCTGCCTTATTCATTCAATATTTCTATCCAGAGCCTGATCAGGGACAAGTGGATTAATCTTTTATCCATGGTGACCATTGCTGCAGGGCTTTTTATTATCAGTCTTGCCTTTTTCCTGGCATATAACATTGATATGGCAACCGAGAAACTTCCCGAAAAATTCACAATGCTTTTGTACCTCGAGGACAACCTTCAAAAAGAATATACTGATAATATTATAAATTCTGTAAAAAAGAACAAGGCTGTGTTGTCGGTAAAATATATTTCAAAAGAAGACGCTTTAAAAGAACTTAAGTCTGCTTTAAAGAATTCGAATTACATCTTCGAAGGCCTTGAGGAAAATCCGCTTCCTGATGCCCTTGAACTGAAATTAAGGAAAGACTTGGTGGGACCGGAGACAGCAAAGAAAATATCAGAAGAGGTGCTTAAAATAAAAGGCGTAAGCGAAGTTGATTACGGAGAAACATTTCTTTCTACCATACAGTATATAAGAATAGGAATTAAGACAATAGGAATTATTATGGCAATAATTCTCTCTGCAGGGATCATATTTGTATGCTACAGCACAGTTAAAATGCTTTATTACAGAAGACAAGAGGAGTTTGAGACATTTAAGCTTCTAGGCGCTACGAGGGGTTTTATAAGGGCGCCGTTTATTTTCGAGGGCGCTATTATTGGCCTTGGCGGCGGTTTGCTGAGCCTGTTCGGTATGTATGTGTTTTACTATATGGTTATTTTGAAATTCAGCGTTACAATACCTTTTTTCAAGATGATACTGTTCCCTTCTGATCTTTTTCTTGTACTGCCTTTTTTGGGAATGCTTCTTGGAATTGCCGGCGCTGCCTTGGCGCTCGGAAGGTTGAAATATTGATGCCTTATGTCTTAAGGCGTTACAAAGGAAGCACCTTTCTGTTGCTTTGTTCCCTGATATTCCTTCCATTTGTTTCATATGCGTTGACCCCTGAAGAAGAATACAAGAAGATCCAGCAAGATATGATCGAACAAAAAAAGAAACTCGGCGAAGCGCAGAAGAAAGAATATTCCGTGCTGAACGAGCTTGAACAAGCAAACAAAAAGCTCAGTATAATTGAGGGAGAACTCAGGATCTCGAGAAAGAAACTGAAAAGAACAGAATCAGAAATTGCGGCTGTTAATTCTGAACTCATAAAAAACAGGGCCATTCTTGAAAAACAAACAGGTTGGTTAAAGAGAAAATTAAGGCTGATGCATAAATTCGGATATTCAGGGGATACAATTTTAATGCTCCTGAGCGCTGATAATATCTCGCAGATGATGCGGACATGGAAATATCTTGAAAACATCACAAGGCATGAACATAAGATCCTCGGAAATTATCGCGAGAACCTCAGAAGCCTGGATGAAAAGAATAATAAACTCCTTGCTCTTAAAGAAGAGTTTATTGTCAACGAAAAACATATAAAAACCAAAGAAGCAGAACTTTCCAAAAAGAAACGTGGAAAAGAAATAATTCTTTCTTCAGTCAGACATGAAAAGGCACGGCATCTGGCAATGATCAAAGAGATGGAAAAAGCCTCAAAAAAACTACAGGACATTATCAGTGAATCTTCAAAGACAGACACCTTTTCTTCAACCGGTTTTTCGCGCCTTAAGGGGAAGCTGCCATGGCCTGTTGAGGGCAGCATAGCCCTGCCATATGGCTCGCAGAAAGATCCTCAGTTTGATACACCGGTATTCAGGCATGGGATCCATATCCAGACGGACAACAATTCTGATGCAAGGGCCGTCAGCAGCGGCAAGGTGATCTTTGCGGAATGGTTTAAAGGATTCGGGAAGCTTGTGATTGTTAACCACGGAGGTGGTTATCATACCCTTTATGGCAATTTATCAGAGATTTTTTCGATAGTTGGAGATATAATACAAGAAGACCAGACAATAGGACAGGTCGGGACATCAGGCATATTGAACGCCCCGGGTCTTTACTTTGAGATCATATACAAAGGCAAGCCTCTTGATCCGACTCAATGGTTAAAAAGAAAAAAGAGTTAATTCAGGAGGGCATATAATAATGCTAAAGAAACAGACGATATCGATTTGGCTGATAATTCTTCTGGTTGCTGCTACCGGTATTTTCGTCGGCAGAACATCAGTAACTATAGTCAGTGCAGAAGGCGAAGGATACGAGGATCTGAAGACTTTTACTGAAGTCCTCACAAAAGTAAAGCAGAATTATGTTGAGGAGGTAAAGTCAAAAGACCTTATATACGGTGCCATAAAAGGCATGCTGAATTCCCTTGACCCTCACTCGGGTTTTCTGACCGCAGAAGCTTACAAAGAGATGGGTGTTGATATGAAAGGCGAATTTGGAGGCCTTGGCATACAGATAGGGATGAAAGACAATACACTCACCGTAATAGCTCCTATTGAAGACACTCCAGCATACAAAGTCGGGATTAAGGCAGGAGACAAGATAATCAAGGTAAACAAGGAATCAACAAGAGATATGACGATCCAGGATGCGGTTTCAAAAATGAGGGGTGCTCCGAAAACCTCTGTTACATTAAGCATTCTAAGGGAGGGCTGGAAGGAGACCAAAGACTTCACGATTGTTAGAGACATCATTAAAATAAAAAGCGTTAAGTCAAAGGTGCTGGAAGGCAATATCGGATATATAAAACTAAGCCAGTTTCAGGAACAGACATCAGCAGATCTGTCAAATGCCTTAAAGAAACTTAATGAGGAAAAAGTGAGCTCCCTTATTCTTGATCTCAGAAATAATCCGGGCGGTCTTTTAGGGAGTGCTATTGATGTTTCAAACAAGTTCCTTCCAAAAGGAAAACTGGTTGTTTTTATCAAGAACAAGGCTGGTGAGCGCACCGAATATTTTACAGAGAGGGAAAGCTCTTTTACACAGCCCATGATAGTACTTGTGAACCAGGGAAGTGCAAGCGCTTCTGAGATCGTTGCTGGAGCGATGAGAGATTGGAATAGGGCATATATCATCGGTGTTCAGACCTTTGGCAAAGGATCTGTCCAGACAGTCATTCCACTGAGTGACGGTTCTGGTCTGAGGCTTACAACCGCAAAATATTATACACCCAACGGCACATCGATCCAGTCAACAGGAATAACACCTGATATAGTTGTGAAACTCGAAGCAAAGAACGGGGCCAAGGAACATCCTGTTGTCAGAGAAAAAGACCTCGAAAGACATCTTATGAATGAGCAGACTGACTCAAAGCCTGAAGAGACGGAAACAGCGCCTTTCGAGGTAGAAGAAAAGGATGATATTCAGCTCCAGAGAGCAATAGATATTCTGAAAACATGGGATGTCTTAAAAGGACTGCCCAAGGCATCATAACAATAGTGTCAGTGTAAGTGACCAGTGACAGGAAAACAAAGGATAACCCGTATTATATTGACACTAAACACAGACACTGACATTTATTTTAGGCATGTCCAGAATAGTATTTGACATAGAGACTGTTGGAAAGGATTTCGAAACTCTCGAAGAGCCTGTTCAGGAATACATGCTCAGATGGGCAGGGTCAGAGGACGAAAAAAAGGAAGTTATGGAAAGCCTTTCTTTTTATCCTCTTACAGGAGAGATTGTTACAATAGGGATGTTCGACCCTGATAAGTCCAAAGGAGTTGTTTATTTCAGGAACAACAGCGATCCGGTTCTGCCTTTTGAGGAAGATGGGATCAGATATGAGACCGGCACAGAAGCTGAGATAATCCGGAAATTCTGGGATGTGATAAAAAATTACAACCAGTTTATTACGTTTAACGGCAGGGGCTTCGACTGCCCCTTCATACTAATACGCTCAGCTGTCCATAGCATTAAGCCTTTGAGGGATCTTATGCCTAACAGGTACGGGGATGTTCATATAGATCTTTTTGACCAGCTCACATTTTACGGTGCCTCACGCAGGAAATTCAGCCTTGACATGTGGTGCAGGACATTCAACATAAAAAGCCCGAAGGCAGACGGAATAACAGGGTGCGAGGTCAGGGAGCTTTATAGATCAGACCGGCACATTGATATTGCAAAATATTGTGCAGGAGACATAAGGGCAACAGCTGAATTATTAAGTATCTGGGAAAGTTATATCAAAGCCCCGAGCAGGGGAAGAAGCTGATCAGACTATATTCTTTCTAGCCCAGTCGTTGGTTTCTCAGATACGGCAAAAAAAATTCTTGAAATCCATAGACTATCGAGATTTTATAAGCTCCGGATTAAGAATGCTATGTTTTTTTCGGTAATTGACGGGACTTGTACATTCAAGTAATTTTTTCTCCATACCTGAGAAACCCATGAATTAAGCGGGTCAGTATTTTATTAAATGAAAAAGGGAGGCGGATTTTAAACCGCCTCCCTTTTTTGATTTATCCTGTTAGAAATGAGAATTCCTTCTAACGGAGTCTACTTATGGCATTTATTGCAATCTGAGGTGCTGAACGACTTCTCTCCGTTGTGACAACTGCCGCAGAATTTGCCCTCATACATAGAATCCATATTCATGCCTGAACCGCCTTTTTTGTATTTGAATCTTGACGGATGGCACCTGCTGCAATCGAACATTATTGTATGTATCTCATGGCTGAATATTGCAGGAGCCATATCAGATGTGGCATAAGAAAGCTCTTTCTTAAAGCCAGTCATCTTATGGCATCTGTTGCAATCAGATGAAGAGAATGCATCCTTGCCATTATGACACTTGCCGCATGAATTGCCTTTATACATTTCTTCCATGCTCATATCAGTAGTGCCCTTTTTCATCATAAACAGTTTTGGATGGCATGCTTCGCAACTGTTTTTCTTTGTGTGGATCTGATGAGAGAAACTCGCCGGCATTCCGGAAACATCATAGGTGAAGGTTGCAAGTTTGTGGCATTTGTCGCAGATATCTCTGTTCAGAGATGATTCCCTGTGGGCCTTTATTGTATGGCACTTATTACAGTGGATCTGAAAGGCCATATGCTTTGGATGTGAGAATTTTCCTGATACGTTTAAGGAGAATTTCTCATAAGCATGGCATTTAAAACAAGGCAAATTCGATTCTTTCAAAGAGGATAGAACTGGAGATTCCTTGCTTTCTGCTGCAACATGCTCAGTTGTCTTCATTTTGCATGAAAACAAAAGCAAGACAATTGACAGAATAGTTATAATCCTTGACATCATTCCCCCTATTCCCCTTTTTCCTTCTTATCTTGATCAGGAAACATAAGCTCATATTCAAGGGGGTGATGATGTTTGAGGGTCTCAGTAGAGATTTTCCCTGTCAACCAGACCCAGTTCATTGGAAAAACCTCGGATTTCAGATGTTCGTTATAGAAATGTATGAACAAAATAAAGACGATAGCCAGCAGAGCCTCATCACTATGCATCAGAGCGAATGTATCCCATATCCAGCCGGCAGCAAATTGAGGGATGATATTGGATACGACCATCGGGAATGCAAGTGCAAAGCCTGAAAAACCGATTATAACCATACCCCAGAACACTGCCCAGTAGTCAAATTTTTGTAAGTAAGTGTATCTGCCGAACCTCGGTTTTTCATTTGATATTCCCAGAAAATACTTGAAGTTCTGCAAAGCATCAAAAGCATCCTTAGGAAGGGGAATTACCGTGGTTCTGGCCTTTATCTCGGTTTGTTTGGTTGCAAGGAGATATAACATGTAAAACACATGCCATATAAAATCAAGAAGCATTCCTACCCCTGCTATCTTGTGTATAAGCCCTGCCATATCTGCACCGCCCCACATGCGGATCAAGATGCTGGAGGCTCCATGGGGCTCATGCGCATATTTAAGCCCCCAACCTGTGAAACTTAAAAGCAGAAAGGTTGTGAACAGTATTATATGCTGTAACCTGAAAATAATATTAAATCTCTCTATTTCGTGAGGAATTGCGTCTGTGGTTGTATTGGTCTGGCTCATTATTCTTCTTCCCTCCTTTTCCTGAAAATAGCGTCCCTGATCTCTGAGAAGGCATCAAGGAGAACATGCAAAATTATAAAAGCAAAAGTGCCCAGAGTAAGCAGTATCAACCCTTTTTCAGTATAATGCGCTATCGGATGGGTGTGCGCATGGGTGATGGCCGGAATAAATCTTTCATTAGCTCCAGGGTGGCAATTACCGCATGTTACAAGTTTGTTTTTACCGAAGATCGGAGATGCAGGGTCAGTCTTTGATTTTATATCATGTGCGCCATGACAACTCGAGCAGGTCGGAGCCTTTGTATGGCCGAGATAGAGTTTTCTTCCATGAAAACTCTCTTTAAAGCTTTTCATCACATTTTCCTGCAGTTTATATTTTTCAATTATTATTTTCTCTTCGTGACAGTTGCCGCAGGTCTCTACCTGATTCTCCCTGCTGACCATGGACTCGGATTTATCCGCTTTTGTTATGTAATGTGGAGAACCGTGACAGTCAAGGCAGAGTGCGCCGTCTTTTTGTTTCTTTACAGTAATATTGCTGCCATGAACGCTGTCAAGCACCTTGCGGTATATCTCTTCGTGGCAGTCGCTGCATGCTGCTGCAGCAATAGGGTCAACCAAATGCTTAGAGGAGATTTTTGATGAGATCGCAAGGACAAAGGTTGAAACAGGAGCGCCAGGAGCAGTGTGCGGATCGTCAGAAAACTTAATATGGCATTCAGTGCAGGACAGGGAGCCATGTACTGAGGCCTGAAATTTATCAATGTCCAAATTAAGTTCGATCAGTGCCCCGCTTGGTGTTTGCACCTTTCCTTTCATAGCGCTGTGGCATGCAAGGCAGTTTGCTGTATCTTCAGAAAAACCTTTTTGGGGAAACATCAATGAAAGAAACAGCAAAGGTGCAACAATAAACAAAACCTTTTTGTATGACATACGCACCTCTTTAATGATTTAATGTATAGCTATTGCTAACGAATAGCCGTGATCAACAAAAGCAAATATTTTGCAAGAACAAAAAAACGCTATATTATATAACATTAAAATTATTTTTATTATGTTTCTTGTAAAAAGTGTTTTTGTCTTGCTGTTGAGCCAAAATTATCAGGTATATAAGCAAAATAGAGCTATTTTGTCCAATTTAACTAATTTATAGGCCTATTACCAAATCTCAATTTCCGCTAAAACCCAAAACAGATATGCCTGCTTTATCAGCCTTTGCTATCATTTCTTCCCGGTTAAGCAGGATGCTTTTTTGAGATTCGACCGCAAGAACGCGGGCTTTTACTTCAAGCATAGCCATTAATGTTGAATTACCTACCACAGGAACATCAAACCTCAAGTCCTGTTTCGGCTTGCTGACCTTTATAATAACAGCGCCCTCGCCTGCAAGAATTCCTCCCCTTTTAATCGCCTCATCCGTACCCTCAATAGCTTCTACAGCCATAACAGCCTGATTTTTTACTACAATTGTCTGCCCGATATCAAGGCGTCCGATCTCTTTTGCGATCGTCCAGCCAAAGGCAAGGTCTTTCCACTCTTCTTTAGTCGGTTTTATTTTTGTCAAAACACCTTCCGGGGTCAGGAGTGCTGTGCTGAAATCAGTTGTATTAAGGAGAGTTATGCCTTCTTTTTTCAGTTCTTTTGCTATGGCAAGCATGATAGAGTCATCACTCTTGTCTTTTAAGGAAAAAAGCAGTTTCATGGCACGAAGGTCAGGTGTGATCTTGCTTTTAAAAAGGAGGGATTTAGGAACTTTCCCTGCCATTACAGCTTCTTTAATTCCGGCCTTTTTTAAGGCATCGAGCATCGCCCCTAATTTGCCGACATTCACCCATTTTATCTCATCAACATGGTCAGAAAGGGACTTGTCTGCGAGAGGCTCAAGACCAACAGCAAAAACAGTATATCCGCTGGAGTGTGCGGCGGAAGCAACTGCTGCCGGCAGTTCACCGCTGCCTGCAATAAGCCCTATTTTTTTCACTATCTGCAGATTCCGCGCTTGTTTTTTTCAATAAACTCTACGAGATATTTTATCTCTTTAACAGATGGAAAATCTTCCTGCAATTTTTTTATCGCTTCTTTAAGAGTCCTTTTTTCTCTAAAGAGTATTTTATATGCCTTTTTTATAGCATTTATTGTCGGATCAGGGAATCCGTGCCTTTTTAGCCCTATCGCATTAGGACCAAAAAGCTTGGCCCTTGACCCTGAGGCTATCATATAAGGAGGGATGTCCTGGCCTATTCCGCTGAAACCTCCAACCATGGCATATCTGCCTATTCTTGTGAACTGGTGTATAGCAACAAGTCCGCCGATAAATGCGTGGTCTTCGACAAGGACATGTCCTGCAAGAGTTGCCGCATTTGCCAAAACAACATGATTCCCGATCTTACAATCGTGGGCTATATGAACGTATGCCATTAAAAAATTATTGTCACCTACAGAAGTGATCATATCTCCGCCTACTGAAGCCCTGTGTACTGTTGTGTATTCTCTGATGACATTATTATTGCCTATCAGGAGACTGGTATTCTCACCTTTATATTTCATGTCCTGTGGCGGAAACCCTATGCTCGAAAAAGGATATATAGTGCAGTTTTCTCCAATTTCTGTTGAGCCCTCTACGATCACGTTGGAGAGCAGCCGGCATCCTTTTTTGATTGTTACGCCATTTTTTATTATGCAGTACGGCCCGATCTCGACACTGGCGTCTATTTCAGCTTTATTGTCAACAATGGCAGTTGGATGGATCTTAGTCTTCATTCTTATATCTCCTTATTTGTCACCATTGCTGTAAATTCAGCTTCAGAAGCTGTCTTGCCCTCAACCAGGGCACTCCCTGCAAACTTCCAGACATTACCCCTCTGCTGAAGGAGCCTTATCTCGATCTTTATCTGATCACCCGGAACAACAGGTCTTCTGAACTTTGCCTTTTCGATGCTCATAAAGAACACGGATTTGCCTTCGACTCCTGAGCTGAAGGCCATCACACCGGCAACCTGTGCCATTGCTTCGACTATAAGCACTCCGGGCATTATGGGCTGTCCAGGAAAATGCCCTTGAAAAAAAGGCTCGTTCATCGTAACGTTCTTAATGCCTGTTATGCTGACTCCGGGTTGAAGGTCCACTATCCTGTCAACCAGTAGAAACGGGTACCTGTGAGGCAGGTATTTCATAATTTCATTTATGTTCATCATTAAGTTTCTCCTTGTCCAATTTATTCAATCTTTCCTCAAGATCATTTATTTTTTTATTTAATTCAGGAAGTTTCGCAAATAATGCCTGAGACCTTAACCAGTTTTTGTGGGGGAGAGCAAAAGTCCCTGAATAAACGCCTTTGGATACATTCCCGTAAATACCGGACTGAGCAACGACTATCGTCCCTGATTCTACTGTAGTATGATCTGCAACTCCAACCTGACCTCCGATTATAACAAAATTACCGATCTCACTGCTGCCGGCAATGCCAGCCTGTGAAATGATCAAAGAGTTTTCCCCGATCTTAACATTGTGTGCTATCTGAGCCAGATTGTCTATTTTTGTTCCTTTACCGATTATTGTATTTCCGAGTGTTGCGCGGTCTATGGATACATTAGAGCCTATCTCAACGTCATCTTCGATGATAACGCCCCCGACCTGCGGTATTTTGTAATGTGCTCCGTTCTCTAAAACATATCCGAATCCGTCAGAACCTATTACTGTTCCTGAATGAATTATGACCCTGTTGCCTATACTGACCCCTTCACGTATTACTACATTTGGATATATCATGCACTGACTGCCGATCTTTGATCTTTCCCCTATATAAGCACCTGGCATGATCACAGTCTCATCACCGATGGATACTCCGTCAGCCAGATGAGCAAAAGGCAATACAGATACGTTTTTTCCTAATACAACGTCTTTTGCAATAAAGGCCTTATCGCTTATTTCAGGTCTGAAAGACGCCTTTGGATAAAAACATTCGAGCGCCTTTGCAAAAGCATAATACGGATTAGAGACCTTGATCTGAGGGATGGTCAGCCCTTCTATCGGTTCCTTAACAATTACATATGAGGCCTTGCTCGACTGCAGGTCTTTAATAAATTTTGGTGAGG
>Ga0154444_1173_pt1 | contig 14455 bp, 18 predicted proteins | sample RifGroC2_FD_105637 | JGI IMG/M metagenome (GOLD analysis project Ga0154444, IMG submission 105637) | Nitrospirae bacterium GWC2_42_7
ATAAGGACTCAAAATATAAGCTTGAGGGCAAACACGAATCCATCAAATGTGTAGACTGTCATAAGCCGAGGCCGGCTAATGCAGCATTGGGCACAGCCCAGTTCAAAAATATGAAATTCAAGCTCTGCACTGACTGTCATAAAGACCAGCATAACGGCCAGTTCAAGGATAAGACATGCACACCATGCCATACTATAAAGAGCTGGAGAGAAAAAGACCTTAATTTTGACCATAACAAAGACTCAAAGTTCAAGCTTGAGGAAAAACACAAAGAATTAGCCTGTGCAGACTGTCATGTTCCTGATGAAAAAAATGCAAATATAGCCATAATGAAACTGACCAAACTTCCCAAAAAGAAAACAGATGGGAAGCCCAAAAAAGACATAAAGTTCGGAACTGCACAGCTTGCGGATATTAAATTCAAGCTCTGTACTGACTGTCATGAAGACCCGCACAAGAACGTGCTTGGTTCAAATTGCGATTATTGCCATAATTTAACTGACTGGAAGCAAAAGAAAAAAAGGAGATGACCAGTTAGAAGACCTTCGACCTTCTAACCGGGTGAAATAATCTCTGGATCATTAAAGCCTTTGGCATTGGACAATTAAGGACCACAAAAGTGTTTGGCAGAACTCTGTGCATATACCGTTTGCCGCGTATCTATTATCCTAAAAACGGCAGTTCGAGTCTGTCATTGCGAACCTGCCTGCCGACAGGCAGGCAAAGTGAAGCAATCCCGCAGTTTTATCCTGAGATTGCCACACACCCTTCGGGTGTTCGCAATGACATGTTTTTATTCACTTTTTCATTTTAACTGCTTTTTTTAGGATTATATCAACCTGATCCGGCAGTCTTGTTTTGCGCTTCCTTTTTTTCAACAACGCAATAGATACCGCCTTCCTTGAGCCCCGGCTTAAAGCAGCCATTGCAGGAGATGCAGCGAGCAGGAGAGAGGTCACCTTTTTTCCAGCGGTTGATCAACTCCGGTTCCCTGATGAACGGACGGGCCATGGAAATGTAATCGATCCCTTCTTCAATTACAGCCTTATTGATAACTTCAAGCGACCTGAAACCGCCTACCACCATGATAGGGCATCTGACCTCTCTTTTGATCTCCCGTGCAAGTGCAAGGTTGTAAGCTTCCAGAGCAGGTTTGTCGATCTTGGTCCTCACAGGAGCTTTTTCGCCTGAGGCAGGGGTTCCGCCGCTGACTTCTATGGCATCGATCTTTTCTGTATCCAACAGACGTGCTGCATGGACCGCATCTTTTATATTGAGTCCGCCCTCAAGATTGTCAGAGCCGTTGAGTTTGACGAAGACCGGGAAATAATTCCCTACCTCTGAACGGACGCGGCGGTAGACTTCGAGAAGGAAACGGCAGCGATTATCTACAGTGCCGCCGTACTCATCAGTCCTTTTGTTTGTGAGAGGAGAGAGGAACTGATTGATGAGATATCCATGGGCTGCATGAAGCTGGACTGCGTCGAACATGTACTCTTTTGCCCGACGGGCGCTGTTGCCAAAGGCTGTGACAATTTCATCTATGTCCTTTTTGCTCATTGCCAGAGGTTCTTCAGAAAATTGCTTTACGTTTACTGCGGATGGGGCAAGGGGCTGCCTGCCTGCAATTTTTGCAGATGTTTGGCCTCCGGCATGAACAAGCTGTATGCATACCTTACCGCCTTTATTATGAACAGCCTTGGTAAGATTCAACATCTCAACAGCAAAATCGTCTGTATGGATCCCCATTTTTCCGCGCAGCTGCTTGCCGTCAGGCCTGACAAATGCAAAACCGGTGATGATCAGGCCGACCCCGCCTGCAGCGAGAGCTTGGTAGCAGGAAGCAAGCCTTGTTGTGGGACGCCCGTCTTTTTCGCACATACCTTCCCAGGTCGCAGACCTGACAAACCTGTTCGAGAGAGTCATGCCATTGATCGTTGTTTTTTCGTAAAGTTTTTTCATGAGTCAACCTCTTTAAGAATTATTTCTTTTACCATTTTAAAATGATACTATATTTTGATAAAAACAAGAACCGGGTATTTGGTATACTGGTAGTATCAAGTTTCTATGGAGGAGACCAAAGCTGACCATAAAAGACCACATAAACCGTGACATTACACGTACGATATTGGCAGTGCTGTTCATTGCCATCCTCATCACTGTCAGCTTCTGGATACTCCGTCCGTTCCTGACCGCGATAGTATGGGCAATGATCATTGTTGTGGCTACATGGCCGTTTTTATTAAAGCTGCAGGCTCTCCTTTGGGGCAAGCGCAGATTTGCAGTCATGGTGATGACGGCTTTGCTCATTATGGTCATAGTGGTGCCACTGATCTTAGCTATCATTGCCATTGCCGGCAATGCTGAGGAGATAGCATCCGGGATAAAAACCGTTTCTGCATTCACCATACCGCCACCGCCTGAGTGGGTCAACAACATCCCCTTGGGCGGCAGTAAACTTACTGAACTGTGGCAGAAATATTCAGCCCTCAGCCATGAAGAACTCTCTGCACAAATAATCCCCTATGCGCAGACCGCATTACGCTGGTTCGTAGCTCAGGCAGGGAGCATTGCTGCCATTATAGTCCAATTCCTGCTGACAGTGGTCATAGCAGCGGTCATGTACTCAAATGGCGAAGAAGCAGCTGTCCTTGTCCGCAAATTTGCCGAACGTCTTGCCGGAGAGCGGGGAGAAGAAGCTGCTGTTCTGGCTGCAAAGGCCTGCCGTAGTGTGGCCATCGGCATCGTAGTTACGGCACTGGCTCAGACAACCATCGGTTCTATCGGACTGGTTGTCTCGGGAGTGCCGGCTGCTGCTGTGCTTACAGCGATAATGTTCATGCTCTGTCTGGCACAGATCGGCCCGCTCCTCGTGCTGGCACCTTCAGTCATCTGGCTTTACTGGTCAGGACAGGTCCTCCTGGGGACAGTCCTTCTTGTCTTATCTATTTTTGCTGTTACGATCGATGGCTTTCTCCGTCCTCTTCTTATCAAGAAGGGAGTGGATCTGCCGCTGGTGTTGATCTTTGCCGGAGTCATAGGCGGCCTCATCGCTTTCGGGGTAATAGGCCTCTTTATCGGACCGGTGGTGCTGGCGGTCTCGTTCACTCTCCTGAAGGCATGGATCTCGGATAACCAGCAGCAGGGTGATCAGACATCATAATGTTGGCGGGTCGTTCAATAGTTGATGATGAATAGTAACAAACAGCAAGCAAAAGAAGTATGGAGCGAAGAGCATAGAGCAACAATGGAAAAGCTGGCAAGCTCGTAAAACCGTAAATTGTAAAAAGAAACGACAAAGCTTTTCCTCTTAACGGCCTACAGAAGCTCGTGACAATAAGCTGTGCCTTTTCCGCTGTTGCTCTTCGCTCTATGCTTCTTTTGCTTGTCAGCTTGCTCGCTTGCCATCCTGCCAGACTTCAGGCGTTCTGTTTCCCATGGTTCCGAATTCAATTCGTGAGGGTTTGATAATGATGATGCAATAGTTCGGGTCGTCCGGTCCGGAAAAATAATTCTTCAGCTCATCAAACCAGAAAGACTCCCGTTCAGCCTTGTCGGTCGTGACTTCAGCACGGCCTTCGACCTGTATAAAATGTTTTGCTGATTCGAGGTCTTTTGCGCCGAAAGAGATATGGACATTGGGGTCCTTCCTGATCTGCCCTACCTTACGGGAATTGATGGAGGTACAGAACCTGAAGACCAGCTTGTCATCAGCCTTCCCCACAACGTAGCGCACCCATGGCTTGCCATCTTCGGTGACCGATGCGAAATTGATGAGCTGGAAATCCTTTGCTGCTTCAAATATCCTTTGCTTTAATTCGCTCATGATATGCCTCCTTCAAAAATAAGTTTTATGCTGTGTTTGCAGCTCGGCGTGAAAAACAATGCACCCTTGTAAAAAGTATATCACGCTTTTTAACAGGAAAAAGGACGACAACATTGTCGACATTGACCCAAGCAGCGACCATGTTAAGGGTGTAGGACGTGCCACTCAGGGGATTGCTTGTGCTTCAGCAATGAATTAATGGAATGTCTTCCTATTGTTATTTTATGCCCAAGTTTTTCATCGCTTCTTCATAGGGAATGGTTTTTACCTTGCCCTCTTTAAGATTTTTGACCCGCCTTTTTAGCATATTGATCTCGCGCCTGATACTATCCTGAGTAAATCCGGCAAAGGTCATTTCCCAGAGGCAGTGGGCTATGATTTCTTCATTTGGCATTTTTTTAATAACTTTTCTATCCACTTCGTAGGCAAGCCACTTTGACCAGGGTGTATATTCAATAGCGTATGATTGTTTTATTCCTTTTTGAGTACAGACACCGCTGACCGAGAAATGTCTATTTTTGCCTCTGCCGACTCTCTTTATGTCAATAACCATTTCTTCTTTGCTGTGTCTGGGCCTCATAAGTTCTAAGGTTTTAAAAACGTATTCATACCCCTTGATTGACTTCTTCTGATCAGGATATAGCTCCAGCAATGCGTCTTTAACCTTCTTGAAAGCACATGCCTTTATCACATCTTTGAAGAAAACTTTCTTGGTTTCACTTTTAATCATTAGAATATTGTTATATCAAACAGGCAATCTTCTAACTCTGTGCCTTCCTTCTTCTACGACAACAATGGCTCCCCTTGTCAACGCATCCGCAGATTCAGGTAAAACCTGTTTTAGTCTTTTATTTATATGTTCAGGTGTTTCGTCTTCAAGTCTGAAAATAATCACGCTTGGATAATCTTCGCCGGAAGCAGAAAGTATTTCACCGAAATCAAGGTCACAAGTTAAAACAATGCGTTTATTGTCTCTTGCTTTTCCGAGAATTTCAGTATCTGAGGCTCGATGCATATTCATATCTCTGACATGAATAGCATCAAAGCCCTGTTCTTTTAACCACTTAACCGTAGTCTGAGAAACCCCCATGTCTGCGAGAAATTTCATGCTCTTAGCTGACAGCAAAATGGAGTTCTTCTTTTGTCAGCCATGACGCATATTGCAGGGCTTCTTTAACATCTTCAGGCTCAAGGTCCGGATATTCCCTGATTATTTCATTTGCTGCCATTCCATTTGCAATAAGGTTCACTACAAGAGAAACAGGAATTCTCATTCCTCTTATGCATGCCTGGCCGCCCATGATATCCTTGTTGAATGTTACTCTCTTAAATTCTTTCATATTGCACCTCCAAAAGTCTTTCACCTTTATTTTACCTTTCATCAGAAGGGAATGCAAAGCGAAGAAGATTGGGAGAAATATGAGGTCGTCTGCAACTCTCAGCCAAGCCCCCAGTGTGTATAAAAGTAGCCTCCCCTTTTATCTTTGCCTGTGCGCCCATTCTCCGACAAAGTCATCAACATAATAGATATTGAATTCAGAGAGAATGTCCTTAATTTGAGAGAGCTCTTCCAAACTCCCCTGCCAGCCATTTGATTTTCCGGACTTAACAACTTTACTGGTTATGATTCCTGCAACCGCAGGAAAATTTGCAATGGACTTGGGGGGGGGGGGGGAGAATTCAATAAGCTTCTGCAATTTTCCGTAAAGCAAAAATATAAGCTATTTTATTTGCTTTCAGGCAAATTAATTGTATAATAGTTTCATGCTGAAAAAGCGGTATTTAACAACATATATCGTTGATGACCTTAAGGATAAGATGGTTTTCGTAGGCGGGCCGCGACAGGTAGGAAAGACTACCCTCTGCCAAAACTTCGTGGGAGCTTCATTCAAAAATCACGCATATTTCAATTGGGATAACAGAGCCGACAGAAAAACTATTATGGCAGGCTCATGGCCGGGTGATGCTGAACTCCTTATTTTCGATGAGATCCACAAATACCGGCAGTGGAAGGGGCTCATCAAGGGTGAATACGACAAGCTTAAGGACAGGTTCAAGTTCCTTGTTACCGGCAGTGCACGGCTTGACCTCTACAGAAAGGGCGGCGATTCCCTGCAGGGGAGGTATCATTACTACAGGCTTCATCCCTTTTCTCTTGCTGAAATAGAAGGCATCTCTTACAAGTCTTCAGTTTCAGATGAAATATCTCCTGGAAAGGATTTTTATCAGGAGACTCTGAATACCCTGGACAGCTTCGGAGGGTTTCCTGAGCCTGTCACAAAGCAGAACAAGCGGCACCTCAGGCGCTGGCATAATGAAAAGATAGAAAGGATGTTCCGTGAAGACATACTGGATGTCGAGTCGATCCGTGACATTGGCAGCATGAAACTTCTTGGCGATATCCTGCCTTCAAAGGTCGGGGCTCTTTTATCACTCAATACTATACGTGAAGACCTTGAAGTCAGCCACCGCGCTGTGACGCACTGGATGGATATACTTGAGGCTTTCTACTACCACTTCCGCATTTATCCGTTCTCAGCAAAAAAGATAAGGTCACTCAAAAAAGAGCCTAAACTTTATTTGTGGGACTGGTCAGAGGTCGAGGATGAGGCTGCCCGTTTCGAGAACCTCATTGCATCCCATCTCCTGAAATTTGTGCATTTTATCACAGATAATGAAGGCCACAAAGCAGAACTCTACTATTTGCGTGATGTGGACAAACGGGAAGTGGACTTTCTTGTGACTATTAAAAACAAACCCTGGTTTGCTGTTGAGGTGAAGCTCAATGATACTGCCCTCTCCCCAAGCCTGCTCTATTTCAGGGACAGGCTGGCGATCCCGCATGTTTATCAGGTAGTGAAAAAGGAGAAGACAGACAGATTGGAGAAGGGTGTAAGGATAATTTCAGCCGGGAAATTCCTTGCAGGGCTCATATAAAACAAAATACCCCTTTATCTTTGCCAATATGCCCATTCTCCGACAAAATCATCCTCGTAGAAGATATTAAATTTATTAAGAATGTTCTCAATTTGAGAGAGCTCTTCTTCTGAACTCCCCTGCCACCCATCTGATTTTCCGGATTCTATTACTTCATTCGCTATGATTCCAGCTACCACCATCGATGCTCCATTTTCACGATATTTTCTGGCTACCATATTTGTCCCCCTCTTTTTAATTTATTTTTTTAAGACAGACCTTCTATTTCTTCGATATATTCTCTTACCAACTCCGCAACAATTCTGGCGCTTTTCATATCTCTGCTGTGAATGCTCCAATAGACTTCCTGTATATAATGATCAAGCACGTCTTCAAGATATTCTTCCTTTTCTTCATCTGTTCTGTCTTCGGCATCTCTGTCTTCCTTGATCTCCCTAATAACACTTTCGGCTATGCCTTTAATGTTCCAGTTCTTGTAGGTCTTCATGCTTATACTCCTTTGCAAATAGAATGTACATGCCGTTTTTCAAATGTGATTACATCCCCATGACCGAATGGATGATCACATATCAGGTAATTATCAACCTTGCCAACAATAGTATCCCCGATGATTCCTTTGACGGCAACCCAGAACCTTTCACCATTATGCGAAACCTTCACTCCGTCGCCTGATGAAAGAACGGAAAGAGAATCATCTGGCGGAACTTTAAATGTTGCAGGGTATTTCCTGTGCATCTTCTGAGCATCCACAAACATAAATACCTCCCTTAATGTTAGCTTGATTTCTTGATAACATAATAACATTACTTTGATTGCATGTCAACATGTTTTTTTGTTGACGGATTCTTTTTTTTAAGTTAACCTAACAAGAAAAGGAAGGCAGTCAAATGGGCAGAAAAAGTTCGCAATCAACAGGCGCTTCATCACCCAACAAGGTTTTTGGGGTCAGGGTAGACCCTGAGCTGGCAAAGAAGTTGAAAATTCTGGCGGTAAAAAAAGATACGCAGGTATATAAGCTTTTAGAAGAAGCGATTACTGATTATCTGAAAAAGAATAAGGAGATTTAGAAATACCTTTCCACCTATTTCAGTTTCTTTAAACTATCTGCTGTAATAACCTGGGTTGATTGGATAACCTTAACTGTTGGTGGTTCTTTAGCTTTGTATACTTTAAGTTCGGTAACTAATTTATCAAACTCAGGTGATGATGCAACAACTACATTGTCAAGTCCGATAACGTCACCAGATTTAATTTTTGCTTTAACACTTTCAGCTTCACTTTTGTGAAGAGTTACTAAGTAGCTTAATGCTTTGCGATGAACATATTTTAGTGCTATCGCTTCTAAATCTGCTTGTTTGTAACGTTCTCTTAAACTTGTTTTCGCACTAATGCAAATCGGCCCACGCTCTGAAGTAAAAAACATTAAATCATAAATTACATTTGGAACAAAGGCCACTTTAGCGCTCAAATATAGCGGCAAAATATTTTCTCTTACACAAAGCGTTGCGAGTATGTATTCAAATATTTTTCCGTTAAGATTATTATTGCCTTCTGGATGATTCTCGAATTTCTGCCAATAGGTTGTGACATAATCGGATGGTTTTCTATATTTAACATCGAGGAAGCTTGGATAAAGTTCTTCAAATATCTGTGCAGCTTTATTGTTCATGCCTACTACTATGTTCAGTTGATTTAAAATGCCCATGTCAAGTTTTCTCCATTATTTCTTCAAGATTTTTCTTATAATTTCATTTGCTGTTGCTTCAATTGCAGGAACTGCAACAGAGTTGCCAAATTGTTTGTAAGCAGATGCATCGGCTACTACAATTTTAAATTTATCGGGGAATCCTTGAAGTCTTGCCCATTCCCTAGGTGTCATTTTTCTAACACCTTCTCTATTTACGCCTCCGGTAATTTTTGTAACAGGAGTGTAATCAACTATCCTATCATCATAAACCAAGTTTCTTTCCTTGCCCATGCCTCCAACTACAATTGCGTTTGCGATTGCGTTATCAGGAATGATTTCAAAACCGAAACCATTGCCTTTGCTCTCATGTCTTGCTCTGTGGTTGCGCAATGTTTGCAAATATTGATTTGAGAGATAGTATTTTGTGGACACAATCTTTTTTTCTTTTATGTTTGCAAAAGTAACTTTTTTGTTTAAAGGTTCTGGATATTTAAAGTCAGCAATGCCGAGGTCCTTGCGGAAACCAACAATGAAAATTCTTTCACGGTTTTGTGGAACACCAAAATTTTTTGCGTTTATAACTTTAGGTTCAGGAACGAAATAGTTTAAGTCTTCTCTCAACGTTTTAAGAATAGTTGCAAGAGTTTTTCCTCTGCTGTGATTAACAAGGCCTTTCACATTTTCAAGGAAAATAGCCTTTGGTTTCTTTCTTTTAATGATAGTTGCAACATCAAAAAACAATGTGCCTCTTGTGTCTTCGAATCCACCCCGTCTGCCGGCAATCGAGAATGCCTGACATGGGAAGCCGGCACAAAGGACATCGAAACCGTCAGGAATAAATTTTTTAGTTTCTTCTTTGGTTATATCGCCAAATGGAATTTCGCCAAAATTGGCTTTATAAGTAATTTTTGCTGCCTCGTCCCATTCACTTGTAAAAAGGCATTTACCGCCAAGATGTTGTATAGCAATTCTAAAGCCTCCAATACCTGCAAACAAATCAATAAATGTAAATTTCGGATTTTCAGGGGCAGGAAATGGAATATCATTTTTATTGTAGTTGAATAAACAGTATTGCAAAGCTTCTTCTGCTATTTTGTTTGTTATATTCACGTCAGGAGTTTCATATTCTAGTACCCGTTTAACGTAATTCACAGCTTCTTTTTTGAAGAATTTAGAAGTGCCGTTATTGTGATTATGACAATAATGAGTTAATGCCGCTTTACCGTTGTCTATAGCTTCAATTACTCTTATTTTAAAAGTAGATCCGTTAATTTTTTCAAAACTGATATTTTCTTTTAGCTTCATCGATTGCCTTTTCTGTTTTGATTATGCAAAAATCTAATTTATTTTCCACCTGGTTGCCCCAAAATCTTAAGACTTTCCACCCGTTTCTTTTTAATTGCTTGGTGACTTTTTGATCTCGGTTAATATTCTGTTCAATCTTTTTGTGCCAGAATTCTTTATTGCTCTTGTGTTCATACTTTCTTGTTTCCCAATCTTTGCCATGCCAAAACTCACTATCAACGAACACTGCGATTTTATTTTTTTTGAAAGTCAGATCAGGTTTGCCAAAAACAGTCTTGTCGTTTTTCCTGTATCTGTGCCCACGAGAAAACAATGCTTTTGCTAATGCGGTCTCAATTTTTGAGCCCTTACTCTTTACAGCTTGCATGTTCTTTCGTCTTTGTTCACGCGTTAGTTTATCCATTTTGAGTGTGCAATAATAGAAGAAAAATAAATTAGGGACACATCCCACATTTCTTCCCTTCTATTTTCCATCATAGATAATATTATAAACCTTTTATTTTATTTTTTTCTCTTTAGAACAACTCCATAACATCATCTTTTCAACTCCTGCTCCTCGACATGTTAAAGCTTCTGGTTTTTTTATCATGAACATCTGTCATTCAAAAGACCGTGAATCGTAAATCGTGAAAGGTGAATAGTTCAACATAAAAGACCGTGAATCGCCCGCCCCAACGGGTCCGCATGAGTACGGATGAAAAGTGAAAGGTGAAAAATTTAGGCCTCCACAATTCTAGAATTGAGACTTTCCGCAGCAAGTTGCAGGGAATACGCTCACTATCCATTTACTGCTCGCCGGCCTTAATACAGATTTCTTTTACAAAATCCTGAGACAACCATAGCCCGGCATTTTGAAGCTTTGTGAGGCAGTCTTTTACGGAGGACGTAATACCCCTTCTCTTTGCAAGAAGGATAACGCCGACAGTTCCGGTATAACGACAGCCAAGAGTTGAGGCACATTTTCGGGCCTCATGGTCGTCTATGACAGCCCAGTATTTAGAATGCTTCAATGCATGAGTCAGCACCGCGCTTTCCCCCTCGCCCAGATCCCAGGCTAAGACAGATGACGGGATCAAAATATCGCTTACTATTTTCACATGCTTATGAGCGAAGAACGGACGGCAGGCCAGTGTTATATCTTCTTTTGCGGTGATCTCCTTATGAACTGCTGCAGGCACAATAATGTCAGTGAATAATGCCGGAAGGATTTCTAACAGACCGCTCTTGCAGAGGCAGATAAGAGGAGATGCGTTGACTACAACGCGCTCAATCCGCATTGCCGAGTTCTTTTTCTATATCTTCTGCTGTGTATTGAAACGGAGATACGTTAAACCTTGACAGTGAGAATATGAAATCAGAGCGATTGAGTCCCGCTATCTCTGCTGCCTTCTCCTGTGACACTATACCGAGCTCATACCACTTGACCGCAGCCGCAAGGCGCATTTCCTTTGTAAATTCAGTTGGGTCCTTGCGAAGAGCGGAGAATGCCCCTTCAGGCATATCGAGTTTTAACGCTACAGACATAATAACCTCCCCGGCCGCTCCCGGCCTTTATGCTCATAGTATAGCAAAAATCTTTAAATTCCTCGCCCCTGGTTTTCGACATGTTAAAGCTTCTGGTTTTTTTATCATGAACATCTGTCATTTTAAAAGACCGCCCGCCTCTGCGAGTCGCCGGGGCGACAGAGGCGGATGAAACGTGAATGGTGAAAAATTTAGGCCTCTACTGCCTGAAAGTCGCTTTCCCTTCGTCATTCTTCACAATCAATAAACCTCTGTTCATCCGAAGTGCGAATTTTAACATGTCGACGATTTCGGCATATTCCTGACGTATCGATATATTGGATAGATTTCTACACAATCGCCTGCCTTTTTCAATAAGGTAATAACTACGCACTTATTGCCTAAATAAAATTCATCGCCTGCTTAACTCTCAACAACCACAATCTTATCACATTGTCATTTCGTGATATGATTATCTTATCAGCCCTCAATACGCTCCCACTGTGCATCAGGCCCTCTGCCAAGGCACTTTATCTTCTTTTCTTTCCTTAAATCAGAAAGTGCCCGCTGCAGGGTCGGATAGCTCACGCCAGGACAGATACGTTTTAAATCGCTTATTGTGAATCTCATCGGCAAACGCCAGATGGAGGCACGGACCATTTCGCGCTTTGCGCCACGTGCTGATGTGATTGTGCCTACCCTTGACTCGAATTCCTTGTATGCAGCAGTCAGTATCCCAAGAAAATAATTCCACCAGGGTCTGAGGTCATGCTGTCCCTTGTGCCAATCGAGTGAACTTTTGAGAAGGGTTTCGTAATAAGTCTCTTTGCTGTCTTCTACAATTCGTTCAAGACTTATGTATCTGCCGACTTCATAGCCGCTCTGGTATAGCAGTAAAAGCGTAAGTAATCGTCCAATGCGGCCGTTGCCATCCATGAAAGGATGTATGCATTCAAAATCGAACACAAGAGATGCGATTAGAAGCAATGGCTCAGCTTTTCCATCGTCCATGGCTTTGTGAAACATCTTCAGCAGGCTTGCCATGAACTTTGGAGTAGCCAAGGCTGAAACCGGCTGAAACCGCACAACCTGACGACCATCAGAACGAACTTCTAAGATAGCATTATCTTTTGCTTTCCATTTTCCACCTTTTTCAGCGGTGTACTGATACATGGCCTGATGCCAGTTCAACATGAGTTCTGTTGAAAGACGCATATTGGCATGATTGGCATGAATTGAGGCAAGCACATCACGATATCCGACCACTTCCTGTTCGGAGCGGTCAAGTGGTTTTGTTTTCTTCGATATCAGACCGCCTATGCGGTCAGGCGCAACAGTAATTCCTTCAATTCTATTTGAGGACTCAACGCTTTGAACCATTGCTACACGCCGGAGAGTTTCCAGCACTTCAGGAGACTGCTCGGTATAAAGCATCTGCCTGCCCCGGAATTCTCCCAAGGTGCGCACAGATATGAGAAGAGAATGAGAAATTGGTGTTTCAAGGTAATAATTATGTTCAAAAGATCTCACTAATACCTCTCCTCCTTCTTAACGACTTTTACAACAATCTCAACAGCCCGTTAATCGTGAGACTGTGAAAAGAAATGACAAGGCTGCTTGCTGTTTGCCCAGCATCATCATGCCCCCTCAGTCCCAAAATATTTTAAAATTCTAACATTAAAGCAGCCTTTTTTCCCATGAGAATAATCCGAAACTATCAGTTATTCTTTGCCCCCGTCATACCCTATCTTCTTTGCTCTTTTTCCTCGACATATTAAAGTTTCTGGTTTTTTATCATGAACATCTGTCATTTAAAAGACCGTGAATCGTAAATCGTGAAAGGTGAATAGTTCAACATAAAAGACCGTGAATCGCCCGCCCCAACGGGTCCGCATGAGTACGGATGAAACGTGAAAGGTGAAAAGAAAAGATAAAGTCGCTTTCCCTTCGTCATTCTTAACGACCACGTAGTCTCCTGTTCGATATATTCTACACCATGTCCACGTCATGGACGTATTGCATAACGTGTCCCAATAAGCTCATTTTATGGACATGTAAATAAAACGTGTCCAAGTCATGGACATGTTATTTTGACAGCAAATCATAGAGTTTGACATTCAGATAGAGATTTTCCTTGCCCAGTTTCTTTGATTTCAGAATTCCTATATTCTCCAGTTCCTTTAGATACTCTGCAGCGGTCTTCCTCTCAGCAATACCCGCATCAACAAGGAACCTGCTTTTCGTGTACGGCTGATGAAACAACAGTTCGATCAATTCCTTGGAATATACACGGCTTGGCAGTTTCTTCCTGGCAGAGTCAAGAGTTTTTTCGAGCAGGTCTCGTATTGCAATGATCTTCATGCGTGTATCAACCGCTGTATTTTCTATAACGTCCAGCATGTAGAGGACCCATGGTTCCCATGAGTCAGAAGCTGTGACTTGGCGGAGCAGTTTATAATAATCAGTCTTGGTTTCGATAATGGCTTTGCTCAGATAAAGGATCGGCAGCTCCAGCAGTTCCCTGTGAATGAGAAACAGGATGCAGAGAATCCTGCCTGTCCTTCCATTGCCATCGAAAAACGGATGGATCGCCTCAAACTGGTAGTGCATGACAGCCAGTTTCACCAGGGGGTCTGTCGAGTCTTCCCCGTGAATGTAGTCTTCGAGGTTCTTCAGCTTGTCCCGAATGACAGATTCACCTTCAGGCGGTGTATAGAGGACTTCGCCTGATGATGCATTAGCTACCGCGGTGCCAGGTGCGTTTCGTATGCCTGCCTGATTTTGTTTAATCGTCTGGACCAAATTAATGAGAAGACTAGTTGTGATGACTGGGCGTTTCTTCAGTGTATTAAAACCTTCCCAGAGTGCTTCACGATAATGCAGAACCTCTTTTGTTGCAGCATCGATGTGAGAAGACTGCGCAGAGAAAGCCTTAAACAGGGCATCGTTGGTTGTAACGATATTCTCTATTTCGGAGCTGGACTTTGCTTCCTGTAAAGCAATCGTGTTGATCAGAATAGTCTGATTAGGTATGTTTGAGCCTATACCCTTGAGTTCGGCAAGTGCCCTGCCAGCTGCAATTGCCTTCTTTAGTATGGCTTTTGTCTCGAGGTCTTTCCTGGGAGGCAGCAGAGGAAGCTGGTTGTATGGCTTGTGCGGATCATATTTCATGCTTATGCTCACTCAGTTTAATCCCT
>Ga0154444_1180_pt1 | contig 13997 bp, 9 predicted proteins | sample RifGroC2_FD_105637 | JGI IMG/M metagenome (GOLD analysis project Ga0154444, IMG submission 105637) | Nitrospirae bacterium GWC2_42_7
AGCATGTGGAAAAACTATCTCCAGAAAATTATCGATTATGAATACGACCATGTAAAGATAATTGAGGACCCAGCCATAAAAGAAGCCATTATCAAAAGCATTAAGGACTTAAACTATATAATATTCGATTATAAAGAGGATATTGATATCGAAAAAGCTGCTGAATCTTTTCTCGGGAATGAAACCGCCAATTTAGGCCGTTACTGGGCAAACCAGATAAAGATCAGATACGACGAATATGACAAGACCACCAACTATGGCCTTAAGCCGGAGACAAGAGAAACATTTTTTAAACAAAAGCCTTAGAAACCGGCATAAAGGGATGCTTAATTATGATTTGCAGAACAAATAAAACCAGAGCTGAGCCAAGTTATCCTGCTACTTCTAATAAAGCCAAAATAACAGTTGAATATAGTTCCACAAAGGTTTTATAATCAATAGCTATTATGTTCACATCAAAATCTTATAAATCCTTAGGGGGTTATTATGAAAAAGCTTAAAAATACAATATTTATTATCCTGCCGGTTATTCTACTAATGTTTATTTTTAATACAACAGTATTTGCGAAAAGTTCTTCCAATACTACTAATAATTTTGAAGTACCAGCAACCATCCTAACAGGATTAATAAGTCCAAGCGCTATTGCCCTATCAGGGGATTCTGATGATGATGGCATCCCTGAAATACCTGATTTTGACAATGACGGCAAACTTGACCTTGCAGTCGTAAATTACGATGCCAATACAGTTTCGATCTTTCTTCGTAACATTGACGGCACTTTCAAGGATAAAGTTGACTATGACACTGGAGCCGGACCCTACAGCATCGTGGCCGGCAACTTTAACCCCGGTGTTATCCCCGGCACCGATTTTTTCCTTGACCTTGCAATAGCAAATGCAAACGATAATACAATTTCTATTCTTCTTGGCAGCGGTAGCGGTACCTTCGGCACCCCAACTGTAATTACACCTGCAGACGCATTAACCCCTTACTCAATAACAAGCTGTGACTTTAACAATGATGGCAATAAAGACCTTTTAGTTGCAAATCTCGATTCCAGTAATGTCTCTATCCTTATCGGTGATGGCTTGGGCGGATTTGCTGAATATGCTCCAGCAGTTCCAGGAGACCCAAAATCCCCTATCGCAATTGCTAAAAGAGCTGAACCTGCATCTATTGCAACAGCTGATTTTGACGGAGACGGCAAAGATGATCTGGTTGTAGCGAACTACGGATTAAACTCTGTCTCCCTGCTCAGCGACGTAAATCTTACTACTACTTATGAATATACATTAAGGACAATTGATACCCTTGGTAATGCCTTTCCTGTAGGCATAAATCCGATCAGCATCACAACAGGTGATTTTAACGGCGACGGAGACAAGGATGTTGCCACAGCCAATATAAACGGTGGTAATATATCTGTTCTGCTTGGATACGGAAACGGCACTTTTACCCCTGCGGTCAATTATTATGCAGGGCTTTTCCCTTCATCTATCACAGCAGGTGATTTTAACGGAGATACAAATATAGACCTTATTGTAACCAACATCGACAATATGATGATCTCAATTCTATATGGCAATGGCAATGGAAGGTTTCAGTATCCTGTCACTTTTCCTACAGGTGATTATCCCATCTCTTCCGCAGCAGGCGATTTTAATGGCGATGCCGGAATTGATCTTGCTGTCGCAAACTTTAACGATGGCACAATATCTGTCCTGCTCAATACCATCCCTGTTATTGAGGTAACTGCTCCGGACGGAGGAGAACATATACCCTCAGGAACCTCAGTAAGTACATATAACATAACCTGGACAAATCTAGTCCCAGTAGACACTTACAACATCTACTACTCATGCGACAACGGACTTAAATTTAAGAATAAAATAGTAACAAAACTACCTGGTACAGAAAATGATTTTGATTGGACAGTGCCTATTCCAAAAAAAGGCCCGATGCGTGACTGCCTTATTAAAGTCATAGGGTATGGCACAGACAAGAAAATAGTAGGCTGGGACACCTCTGACTCAACGTTCTCTATTGATACTGTAACGCTAACTGATCCAAATGGCGGAGAGACATTCACAGCAGGTAACACAGACTCAGACGCGATCAAATTTGATATTCATGCAATGAAAACTCCAATATCTTCTTTAAAACTGTTTTTATCCTCTGACAATGGCAAAAGCTGGGAAGAGCTATATACTATGGATGAGCCTTCTACCATAGCTTCTATTAATAGTACTAAGACAGGATCATTTGAATGGTTTGTGCCGGATAGACCTTCAGCAGAATCCAAGATGAAGATAGAGATCTTTTCAGGCAGTAAAAGCGTAGGATATGACATCAGCGATGCTGTGTTTACTATTAATCCTGCGTTGGCAGTTGATGATCCAGATGGCGGAGATATATATAATATAGGTGGTTCATTAACTGTCAACTGGACAACTGACACTTCAGCAGCAGTCAGCTATGTGAGAGTGTCATACTCAACTGACAACGGGGCAAACTGGATCGAAAAAGGGACTGTTGCAGGTAATACAGGAACTTATAACTTTACTCCAATACCTGACTTTCCATCTGACAATTGGCTAATAAAAGTTGAGTTGTTGGATACTACTGGTCTTATTGTTCTGGGTTCAGACGTCAATGATGATGTGTTTACAGTTAGACCTTTAGCAATAACTTATCCAAATGGCGGAGAGCCACTAATAACTCAAGGCAACCCATTAATAATTACATGGACAACAGTAACCGCTATAACAGTCGGCAGTGTAAAACTATATTACACATCAGATGATGGTGCTACATGGAATCTTATAGATACTATTACAGGCAGTGATCCCGGTACTTATAGCTGGGCGGCAATAGCGAACGATCCATCAGCCAATTGGAGGATAAGAGTAGAACTGTTTGATTCTTCAAATGTTTCCCTTGGTTCCGGCATTAGTGACGCAGTATTTACTGTTAATCCGTAAATCTGAAGATATATAGTTGAAACCACCCCATTCCGGAAGCTTCCGGAATGGGATATCATTTCTGGTTAGACCGGAAACTTTCTTAAGAAACCCGCTTAATACTTTACGTAATTTTTAGCTAAACGTAGTATGTATGCTGTCATTAATTCAAGCCAAAAAAATTCTTTTCTGGCATACCCGAGATTCTTGGTCGGGTATCCATGTCTTTAGTCATCTGGATTCCCGCCTTCGCGTGAATGACGACTTCATATTGAAATAAAAGTTTTTAGATAAGTGCCATGAATAGCTTTGTATTTAAACAAATTTGCATCCAACACTCTAATTTTACTAACATATCAGAATGAAAAAACCTTTAGTGCTTATCATAAGAGACGGCTGGGGCATTGGCCGTAAAGACGACCCCGGCAATGCTGCTGCTCAGGCAAACACCCCTAATTTAGACAGATATCTTTCTGTCTATCCTCATTCACGCCTCGGAGCCTCAGAAGAAGCAGTCGGCCTACTTCCCGGTTCACAAGGCTCATCTGAGGTCGGTCATCTCAACATTGGGGCCGGACGCATTGTCGAGCAGGAGATAGTCAGAATAAATAAAATGATAAAGAACGGTTCATTTTTTAATGACCCGAAACTGCTGGATGCGATCGAAAACTGCAAGAAAATGAATTCAGACCTTCATCTGATAGGGCTTGTGCAGGATCAGGGCGTACATGCTGTTGAGGAACATTTATATGCCCTGCTTGAACTGGCAAAACAACATAAGTTAACAAAAGTTTATGTTCATTTTTTTGCTGACGGCAGGGACACTCTTCCAAAAAGCGCATTAACATATTTAGCCCGGCTCGAAGATAATATCAAGAAAACAGGCACAGGCAGGATCGCCTCTGTAATGGGACGATATTATGCTATGGACCGCGACCTCAACTGGAACAGGACAAAAAAAGCTTATGATGCTTTGACAGCAGGAAAAGGCCTGACCGCTTCTTCCCCAATAGAGGCAATAGAAGCTGCATATAACAGGGCCAGATCAGCTATTCAAATGGAAAAATCCGGTATAAAACATACAGAGCCGTATGAGACTGATGAGTTCATCAAGCCGACCTTAATAACAGATGCATTAAACAAACCAATCGGTATTATTAAGCCAGGTGATTCCGTGATCTTCTTTAACTATCGTCAGGACAGGGCTATTCAATTATCAAGGGCCTTTGTTGAAAATAACTTTATAGGGTTCGATCGCGGAAAGCCCATGAAGATTAATTTTCTTGGACTCACAAAATACTACGATTCCTTTGAAAATTATGTTGTGCCCCCAATGAACATGTCCAATATTTTGGGCGAAGTGCTCTCAAAGAACAATTTGTACCAATTAAGAATTTCCGAAACACAGAAGTTTCGTCATGTGACAAGCTTCTTGAACAGCAAGCGCGAAGAGCCTTTTTATGGAGAGGACAGGATACTTGTTGACAGCCCGAAAGTCCCTGAAGACACTATGCCGGAAATGAGCGCTTATGATATTACCAGGGTTTTATTGAATACGATCAATTCAGGCAGTAAAGCTGCTGAAGAAATGGCAAAAGCAATGAAGAATGTAACAATGTATAGAAGCAAAAACAATCTCCACAGTGATGATTATTATGACGTAATTATCTGCAACTATGTTAATGGGGATATGGTCGGGCATACAGGTTCATTGAAGGCGGGTATAAAGGCAGCAGAGGTTGTTGACGAGTGTGTTGGAAAGATTGTTGACGCAGTACTCGAAAAAGACGGCATTATTATGATAACCGCAGACCATGGGAATTTAGAACAGATGATAGATCCGCAGTCAAAAGGCGTGCAGACTGCTCATACTTTAAATGATGTTCATTTCATTTATATCGCAAAAAATACTAAAACTGTCAGTTTGAGAAAAAAGGGGATCCTGTCTGACATAGCTCCGACAATGCTCGAAATATTGGGGATAGCAAAACCAGAAGAGATGACAGCAAACAGTCTTTTTGAGCATGACTGAGATCAATAAAAACATCTAACAAAACTTTGACAAACAACCCACCCCTGCACCCCTCCAGGGAGGGGACTTAATTCAAACCTTCATCACTAATTACCTACAGGCAAACTTACCAAAAAGGGTATGCATCTTTTCAGTCTTTATGTATTAAAGTCCCCTCTTGGGAGGGGTGCAGGGGTGGGTTATAACACGTGCCGAATGGATTCATTATGTTAGAATAAATTTAATGGAGATTAGGAACTGATGTCATCTAAAACATATCCTCATTTAATAGACACCCATTGTCATCTTGACATGAAAGAGTTTGACAGCGACAGGGATGAAGTGATCCGCCGTTCAAAAGACTCCGGAATTGAAACAATGATCACTGTATCCTCTGATCCTGAGAGCATTTCAAAGTGCATTGAACTGTCTGAAAAATATGATTTCATTTACGCTTCAGTCGGCGTCCACCCGCATGACGCAATAAAATTTAATGAAAAAATATATGGTCAACTCAGAGAGCTGGCTTTTTCAGGTCAGGTTTTAGGATTGAATGCACAAGAGACCTCCTCTCTCCTCACCCCTCACTCCTCACTCAATAAAGTTGTAGCTATCGGTGAAACCGGGCTTGACTATCATTATGACCATTCTCCGCGCAAGATACAGCAGGAGGTTTTTATCAGGCATCTTCATCTTGCAAAGGAATCCGGCCTGCCTGCAATAATCCACAGCAGGGAGTCAGCAACTGACACGTTAAGGATATTAAGGGAATCCGGCATTAACAAAGGAGTTATGCACTGTTTTTCAGGCGATCTATCTATGGCTGAGGAAGTTATGTCAATGGGTCTTTATATTTCTATTGCCGGCCCGGTGACTTTCAAAAAATCCTTAAAGCTTAAAGAGGTTGCTGCCTCGATCCCTGATGATTATCTGCTTATTGAGACAGACGCCCCTTATCTCTCACCAGAGCCTTACAGGGGAAAGCGGAATGAACCGTCATTCATTCAAAGCACCGCAAAACATATAGCAGAATTGCGCGGTGTCAACTTTGAAGACATCGCAAGGATAACAACACTTAATGCAAAACGTCTCTTCAGCATAGGCGTTATTCCTGAAAAAGCCGAGATCGCCTATAAAATAAGAGACAGCCTGTACCTGAATATAACAAACCGTTGTACAAACAGGTGTTCTTTCTGCGTGAAATTCCGCAGTGACTATGTGAAAGGACACAGATTGAGTCTCGCGAATGAGCCTTCTGAAGATGAGATCAAAAAAGAGATTGGAGATCCCACATCATATAAGGAGATAGTTTTCTGCGGATATGGCGAACCCTTGCAGAGGCTTGATACTGTTAAGAACATTTCAGGATGGATAAAGGAAAAAGGCGGAAGGGTCAGGATAAACACGAACGGCCATGCCAATCTTATCCACAAAAAAAATGTATTGCCTGAATTACAAGGCCTGGTTGACAGCATATCAATAAGCCTTGATGCTCATGATGAAGAAACTTACAACAAGATCTGCAAACCGCTATTTAAAAACGCTTTCAACGAGGTGATCAGGTTCATTAAACAGGCAAAAGAAGTGATCCCTGATGTGCAGGTAACGATAGTTGAACTCGAAGGGGTTGATACAGAAAAATGCAGGAAACTGGCAGATTCTCTCGGAGTAAAGATAAGGGTCCGCAGGTTTAACGCTGTAGGTTAAATAATTCCACCCATTTCAGAAACGATTCTACAACTGCAGGGTCAAATTGAGTGCCAGAACACCTGACGATCTCAGTAATAGCTTCTTTCTTTGACCTTTTTAGTCTGTAAGGCCTGTCCGACGTCAGGGCGTCAAAAGTATCGGCAACAGCGAGAATTCTTGCCATTAACGGGATCTCATCCATTCTTAAGCCGAAGATCCCCCTGCTTCCGTCCCAGTACTCATGATGATATTTTATGCTCAGGATTATATCTTCAAATTGTTTCAGCTCCCTCAGTATATCAGCACCCATACTCGGGTGTTTTTTGATCTCGAACCATTCATCTTCATCCAGCTTGCCGTTCTTATTCAATATCTCTTTTGGTGTCGCGATCTTTCCTATATCGTGCAGGAGTGAGGTTATCTTCAGCCTTTCCATTAGATCTTTTTCAAGTTCCATAACATGGCCGATGCTGACAGCATATTCTGTAACACGTTCAGTATGTCCGGCTGTCCAGTGCGAAGAGGCCTCAAGCGCCCTGACAAGCGAGCTGATGGCTCCAAGCAGTAATGTTTCGAGTTCACTGTAAAGAAACGCATTTTCTATTGCAAGGCCTGCCTGTGTACAGATCGCCATGAGCAACTTGGAATCATTAGAATAAAACTCTTCGTCAGAATCTTTATCAGCTATTACAATTGCTCCTATCACCTTCACCTTGCCTTTTATCGGACATATCATTAAAGACTTCAGGTCTGGAAAGATAGTGCTATATTCAGTCTCCCTCAGTTTACAGAAGGCAGAAGGTCTGTTTGCCTCAAAAGGCTTCCAGAGCACAGTTATGTCCTCTCCAAATTCAATATCTTTGTCCCAATTCCCGGTGAATGTTTTGGTGCAAAGCTTTTTTTTCTTTTCATCAAGGAACAACACAGCCGATGTCTGAACACCGATGGTGTTGACTGCTTCGGCCACAATGCGTGCGCATATTTCGTCAACGCTCAGAACAGAGAAAATACCTGATATCCTGTATAAAAGGGACAATTCCTCATAGGTATTGCTAAGTTCCTGAATTGTTAAAGATAGGTTGTCGTCAGTGTAATTCATCATAAATTCCCTGTCATTGCGAGCGGAGCGAAGCAATCTTGTTTTTTAACGGCTGAGATTGCTTCGTCGCTTCTCTCCTCGCAATGACATAAGTAAAGAAGCGTTGGTCGCATTACGTTAGGAATTATTTGTTCCAATAGTTTCCTGCACCATCTCAAGAAGTGATTTAGGGCTGAAAGGTTTGGTTATATACCTTTCGACACCGCATTGGAGTCCCATATGCTCGTCAGCATCCTGACCTTTTGCAGTAAGCATAAAGATATGGATCCCGCTTAATTCCGGGTCGCTTTTTAACTGTCTGCATAGATCAATGCCGCTAAGTTCAGGCATCATCCAGTCAAGAATGATGAGATCAGGCTTTTCTTTTCTCACAATTTCAAGAGCGTTTTTACTCTCTTTAAGCGTTACCACATCAATCTTCGCTTTTTTAAGCTTATCCTCTATCATCATAAGGATAAAAGGTTCATCATCAATAACAATTACCTTGCTCACGTTGCCTCCCTGTACGGAAAAGTTATGGTTATCTCTGTGCCTTCGCCCAGTTTACTCTTTATGCCCATTTTACCTTTGTGCATCTTCACTATCTCATTGCATAAGGACAGTCCTAAGCCAGTCCCTTTTATCCTTTCACCGTGTTTTCCACGGTAAAACCTTTCTGCAAGATGAGGCATATCCTCTTCGGGAATACCCCAGCCATTATCAGATATTGAAATTTCGAGTTCATCATCCTTCTTTCGGGCAGTTATGTTTATTTTGCATCCTTCATCAGAGAATGTCAAAGAATTATCAAGGAAATTCATCAAAACCTGCCTTAACTTCTCCTCATCTCCGGTAAAAATTTCATCAAGACCGACATCAAGCTCAACCTTTGCATTCTTTCTGTCTATAATTGATGCAAACGACTCAATAACAGTTTTTAACATCTCATTTATAACAATAGGCCCTGACTTCAGTCTCTCCTTACCGCTTTCTATCCTTGCAATGCTAAGCAAATCTGATACCATGCTTGAAAGCCTTAGCCCCTCACTTAATATCGTATTTAAGTATTTCCTGGCTTTTATATCTTCCATATCACCGTCAAGGATCATTTCGGTCATCCCGACTATTGCCGAAAGAGGGGTCCTGAATTCATGTGAAACAGACCTTATAATGTCTGTCTTCATTCTGTCGATCTCTTTTTCCCTGCTTATGTCTCTGAACAGGTTTACAGCGCTTGTTACATTGCCTTCGGCATCATAGACCGGGTTGCTGCTTATCTGAATCGGTATATTCTGGCCATATAGTGTTACTAATTCAGCTTCTCTTGTAGCCTGACTGCCTGATAACGCTGCATCAAGGCATTCTGCAAGCAGGGATCTGAGCCTGTTATTATCTTCTGCGTATCTGAACATATCGCAGACAGCGAGGCCTTCGGCCTTGACTGAAGGAAAGCCTGACATTTTTTCAAAAGCTTTATTGACCGATATAACACGGCCTGTATTATTCACAGTAATTATCCCATCCGCAACACTCTGAAGAACCGTCTCTGAACGCCCTTTCTCGTCTATTGATTTAATGTACAGGTCAGAGCGTTCCAAAGAAACAGCAAGTATATTCGCTATGACCTCAAGAAAGTGGATCTCATCAGCTTTTATAGCCTTGTTTCCAAGATAGTAAAGCGTAAAAACCCCAACCGATTTTTCCCCGATAAACATCGGGGTTGCGGCAACAGTATGGTAGGACATGGCAGAGATCTCAGGATGCAGATAGAACCTCTCTTCAGCCCTGATGTCAGGTATCACTATTGTCGTCTTTTTTTCTATGGAATACCCTTCTGCTGAGCTTATATCTTTCGGATAAATGATATCTCCTTCTTTAACGTTGATATTGGCGGCGGTTTTCAGCAGAAAGTTTCCCTCAGGGTCATTTACAAGCATCCATACAAAATCCGCCCTGAAAAAACTTTTGATGAGCTCAAGGACATTAGCCATAATTGCCTTGAGATCAATAGCAGAACCCAGCTTTGTTGAAAGGGAAAGCAACTGGGCATATTCTTCCTCCCTGCGTTTTTTCTGCTGCCCATATAATTCAAACATCTTTTCGTATAGTTTTATATTCTCGATCGAAATTCCGGTCATTTCGCCTATTGAATTAACGATCTTTTCCTCTTCCATTGTAAAAAAATGCGGTTTGAAACTAAAAAGGCAGAGCACACCCAAAATCCTTTCCTTGCCCTTTATCGGGATACAGCAGAAACCTTTAATGCCAAGATGCTTTACCAAGGAACTTTCCACCCTGTGATCTTTTGATATGTCCGAGCTTGTCATAAGCTGACCTGTAAGAGCAACTTTTCCGGGGATATCCTCACCAAGCCTTATCCTGCCCATCATTCTTGCATATTCATCTGAAATGCCCCTATGGTAACTGCATGTCATCTCTCTTTTGCCCTCTTCGAGAAAGAATATCTCTCCTCCGTCCATATTCAGCATTTCCATGGTTTTATCGAGAATTTTTGTCAATATCTCATCAGGCTTGAGAGACCTGCTGAGCATTCCTGAAATACTGTTTAGAACCGTAAGTTCCCTGTTCTTTCTTGAGATCTCCTCTTCGTGCTTCATCCTTTCCGTAACATCTCTCAAAAGCTCTATTACGCTCACCACATTTCCTGAGGAATCGGTTATCGGGCTTGCAACGATCTCATGGTACTTTACTTCGCCTGCCTGATTTACATGTCTGTGAGTCACCCTCCAGTTCTTTCCTGTGATAAAAACAACCCGTACAGGACATTCATGGCCGTCTTCCACGCACGGATGTTCAGAATTGTGGGATATCACATGGCAGAACTTTCCCACTATATTTTCGGTTGTATTCATCATGGCTATTTTATTTGCCTTTATGATCCGGTATTCCCTGTCTATCACAAGCAATTCATCCTCGATACTGTCCATAATGGTCTCAGCATATTCCTTGGCCTGCTGCAAAGCCTTTCTAAGCTCTTCCTGTTCTGTAAAATCCTTCAATATGCCTATTTTTCCAACTATCTCATCCCCTGCATAGATCGGGGAACCGCTTATCAGAACAGGCATCTGTGAACCGTCTTTCCGGAAAATGTTTATCTCATAGATAGAGGAGATGCCTTTTTCTCTCTTTTCTTCAAGCTGCCGGCGCATTATCATCGTATTTCTGTCATCAAAGAAATCATAAATGGAAGCGCCTATTACATCTTTCCTCCTATGGCCTAAAAGCCTCTCAAAGGCAGGATTAACGTCCAATATATTATTGTTCTCATCAACAACCCACAACGGATCAAGCATCGCATTTATATACATATCCTTCTTCTGAAGTTCGAGGGTCTTTTCTTTGAGCGCTGATGTCATCTCATTAAAGGCCTTTGTAACATCCCCGAGTTCATCGTCAGATATTATCTCAAGATTAACGTCCATGTTCCCTTCTTTTACAGCCTGCGAGCCTGCCTGAAGTTCTTTCAGCGAGATCAGCATCTTTCTCATAAAAAATATGGACAGAAGGAGGGTCATTACAAGAATATAAAATATGTACGGGACTATATGTTCGATAAGTCTTGGAGCAAAATCCTTATGGGCTTTCGTATATGTATCGGTGTCCGGCATATACAGGCTTTCCTCTTCATCTATCATCTTGTCTACTTGCTTTACAACAGTAAATGTAAGGGGTAAAACAACCAGGACCGCAAAAAAAAGAAAGACCAGGATAAGTTTATAAATAATTTTTGTTTTGATCATTTAAAGTAAGCTCATCACAAGAAATAATATAAGAATTATTACGCCCCATGAGACAAATATGACTGCCAGCGGGGTCATGCCTTTCTCAATAATGGAGTTAAATTCCACTGAAAGACCTATAGCGGCAAGACAAGCTGAAAGAAAAAAAGTACTAGATCCCTTAAAATAAGCCATTACAGGCAGAAACACATCGGTAAGATTAACTATCACGGCAAGCAATATGAACACAATGATAAACCATGGTATCTTGACCGTCCTTTTTTCCTTTCCCGAAAGAAAAATAGCAGTTGTTACAACAAACAGCAAAAATGATATCCTGATAAGTTTTATGTTCACGGCCATAGACAAACATTCCTGACTGACATTTCCTGCAACAACTTTAACCTGTCCCAGCATCGGCAGTGTTGTGCCTGCCAGAAAGCTGAATTCATTTATTGAAAGAGAGAGGAAGTCTTTAAGTATCGGATAGAAGATCATGCCGGTAAGCCCGAGCATCATAACAGATATTAAGGATATTGACATATCCTCTCTCTCTGCATCTATAAGGGGTGAGATAACAGCTATCGCTGAGGCCCCGCATATGGACAAACCTGAGGCAAGCAGTACTGCCAGTTTTCTGTTAAGGCCAAAAATTTTGGCAACGTACAGGGTCAGCGCAAACAGCACTGAAAAAACAATAAAGATTATAAATATAAAATCCCACTTCAGACCGCTAAAGACAAGCTTGGAGCCATACATTGCTATGCCTAAAGGCAGAAATATTTTTATCGAAAGTTCAATGCCTTTTTCCAAATGTTGCTTCTTTGCGATAAGATTGCCGATCAGCATTCCGATTATCATAGAGATCACAAGCGCATCAAAAGATGCGTGCATGGTTGAGATGTAATAGGAGATAAGGGCGATAACTAAAACTACAGACAAACCAGGGATGTTCTCTTTAATTTTCATCTATGGAAATTTTAGCACAAACGACTGAATTAACCCAAAGAACAGATCAGTGTCTGGTTATGTTTTCAAGGAGAAAATCCGTTAATCCTGAAATGGGCGTTTCACCCTGTTCTGAATCCGAAAGTTTCTTCCATTTGATGGTCTTGCTGTTGATCTCTTCGTCCCCAATAATAAAAACATATTTTGCCGATAACCTGTCCGCCCTTCTCATATGGCTTTTAAGAGAGGCCTCTGAATCTCCAAGCTCAGCCCAATACCCTGCTCCTCTGATTCTCTCAGCGATCAGCATGCTCTGTGTTTCAGCAGCATCTCCGATAAAAGCAATAAAAATATCAGGCACAGGAAGATCAGGTTGTCCGGATCTCTTCAACAGTTCAACTATCCTCTCCATGCCAACAGCAAAACCCACTGCAGGTGTCTCAGGCCCGCCAAAAGCCTTTACAAGTTTGTCATACCTCCCTCCGGCAGCCACTGCATTCTGTGCGCCGAGGGTTCCACTCGTCACCTCAAATGTTGTACGGGTATAGTAATCGAGCCCCCTGACCATCTCAGGATTGACAGTATATTTAACACCAACAGCCGAAAGCATTGACTTGAGCTTATCAAAGTGGGTTTTACAATCTTCACAAAGATAGTCAATGATCTGAGGCGCGCCGTTTCTCATCTCAACACATCTTCCAACCTTGCAGTCAAGGATCCGGAGAGGATTGAGATTAAGCCTTCGTCTGCAGTCAGGACATAGATTATCGTGTCTGTCAGAAAAAAATCCTGTGACAGATTCCTTGTACCCCGGCCTGCATTTTTCGCATCCAATGGAATTGATCTGAAAACTTAGGCCTTCAAGCCCGATCTTTTCAAGAAAACGCCCGAGCATCAAGATAACTTCCGCATCAGTCTTCGGGCTTGATGAACCGAACAACTCAACTCCTGTCTGATAGAACTGTCTGAAACGGCCGGATTGAGGCCTTTCATATCTGAACATGGGGCCTGAATAAAAGAATTTCTGAGGAGACGGAAGGTTATGCAGGTGGTTCTCAACATAAGCTCTCACTACCGAGGCAGTTCCTTCAGGCCTTAAAGAGATACTGCGTCCTGCCTTGTCATTGAAAGTATACATCTCCTTCTCGACAATATCGGTATTCTCACCTATGCTTCGGGTAAATACACTTGTTAACTCAACGATCGGAGGCCTTATTTCCTTAAAACCGAACAAAGGGAATATCTCCCTTGCAGCCGCTTCGATCTTCTGCCATATATATATATCCGGAGGCAGTATATCCTGCATGCCTTTCAAGGCTTGATAGCGTTCATCAGAACTCACAATGAAGTCTCTTCATCCTCTCTGTGTTCCTTTTCTTCCCTGTCGCTGTCATGTTCAAGCATTATCTTATGGCTCTCGATAAGCCTCTTCAGCTCCTCCTTAAAATGCCGCCTGATCCCCTTAAGATCAACAATGTCCTCATGGATCTTTATCACTTTTTCCTGGGCGTTCTTAAACATATTGTCGGATTTTATCTCTGCCTCTCTGATTATAAGCTCAGACTCTTTT
>Ga0154444_1181_pt2 | contig 13925 bp, 9 predicted proteins | sample RifGroC2_FD_105637 | JGI IMG/M metagenome (GOLD analysis project Ga0154444, IMG submission 105637) | Nitrospirae bacterium GWC2_42_7
GAAGGCTTTATAGCGTAACAAATACAAACGTGACGACAACAATAAATGCCTATGACGCAATGGGTAGAGTTACAAGAACAACCAAGACTATCATAGGAGACACTACCGGATATACTACTCTTGCTTCGTATGACCTTTCGGGAAAACCGACTGTTATGACTTATCCGGATGGATACTCGGTCACAAATGATTATCACAGGTATGTACGGAACGACGGGCAAGGTGAAAGAACATACAGCACAGGCTTGCTTTATACAGTTGTAGGTTCCGATGGTACGGCATATGCTACAAATACTCTTTATGAGCCAACTGGCAAGATAGGTCAGATTGTCCATCAGAACCAGACAGCGACAGTGTATACTTATAACCCGAAATCAACAAAACTGCGCTATATAAGAACAACTTCACCTGCAAGCACAGGAGACCCTAAAGATGATGTTATAAACAAAGGTTATTCGTATACACTAGCTGGTGACATTGCTTTTATTACAGATTTCAAAAAAGGAGCTGAACTTCAGCTTCCAGATAATAGATTGGATTACGAGTACACCTATGACATGCTTCACAGATTTACAAATGAGGCAAGTACAAACAATACATATAATGCAGTTATGTATACCTATAATGCCATCGGTAATATCTTATCCAAGACAGTCGGCTCGACAACAGTCGGATATACCTATGATCCTGTGAAGGTACACGCAGTTACAGTCCTCACAGTCAACAGCACCAATTATGCCTTCTCCTATGACCAAAATGGCAATATGACTGACGGTTATGATCTTACAGACATGTCAAATGTTGCCTCAAGGCAGATCGCATATAATGCAGACAACATGCCTTCACAGGTCGCACATGGCGGATACGGGATAACAACTTTGTTGTATGACGCTGGAAGTGGAAGGGCCAAAAAAGTCGGTCCTTCAGGGACAACGTATTACATCGGAGATCATTTTGAGATTACCCCGACGGATGGGTATGTCAAATATATCTTTGCAGGGAACCTGAGAGTTGCTAAGGTAACATCTTCAGAGACGTATTATTTCCACAAAGACCATCTCGGAAGCTCAAGCGCAATGACTACAGCCAGCGGTGCGATAGCTGAAACGACCAATTACATGCCTTTTGGAGAACAGAGAGAGCATACAGGCTCAAACATCTCGAATTATAAATTCACGGATCAGGAACTTGATCCTGAGACAGGACTTTACTACTATGGAGCAAGGTATTATGATCCGATAATCGGAAGGTTCATAAGCCCTGATTCAATAGTCCAAGACCCGTTTGATCCTCAGACATTGAACAGATATACGTATTGCAGAAATAATCCGTTAATCTATATAGACCCGAGTGGATACGGATGGGCAGAAGTGATTGGAGCCGTTGTAGGTGCAGTAGTTGGTGCTTATGCGGCCGAGCAAGCAGGAGGTGAGTGGTGGAAAGGTGCAATTGTCGGAGCTGTTGCTGGTTATACTGGTGCTTATGTTGGTACATCGGTATATACTGTTTTAGGTGGCTCTGGTTGGTTTGCATCGATAGTTGGTGGAGCAGCTGGTGGAGCGACGGCTGGAGTAGTTAGCGGTGCTGGGAATGCTTTAATGTATGGAGGAAATGTTTGGCAAGGCGTTTATCAGGGAGCGATGTACGGAGCATTGAGCGGTGCGGTATTTGGTGCTATAGGGGCATACTACGGTGACTCATGGGGCTTAGATAGAGTTGCTATGTATGGCGTTGCAGGTGGAAGTCTTTCTGAGTTAGCAGGGGGAGATTTTACACAAGGAGCCATATATTCATTAGCAGTGGCTTCTGCAGCCTATTTGTACAAAGCGATTGTTGGTTTTAATCCCGATAGAGAATGGAGAGAAGTTTATCAGGAAAAAAACTATTTTACTTTTCCTGAGACAGGTTATTGTCACATTGGTGAACAAGGCATACCCTTAAATGGTAAATTCTGGCATGACTTTTCGTTAGAAGGTGGTTTTATATCAAAAACTGTTAATTATATCCCCGGCGTTAATCAAGTTGCTGCTTTGCATGATAACTTTCAGATTGCTATTGAGCGAGTAGGTGGTAGTTTAGCGAGAACTATTTTGAATTATCCAGGAATGCCAATAGCGGCTGCTATAACCACTGCGACATTAGCGACAGACACTCCGACCATGGTAATTTATATGATTAACTCAAAAAGAAGATAAGCGCTTAAGAAAATATGTATACGGAGATATGAATATGAAAATAATACTGATACTTATTCTATGCTCGTTTCTTTCTCTTGGTGGGTGTTCTGCTCTCCCGTCTTTCGAGAAGTATACTCAAAGCTGGGTAGGCCACTCTATCGAACAAAAAAAGAAAGCTTCAGCTTATCCTCATGCGTATGGAAAGGGTTGGAAAGAGACTACCTATACGCTTGATAATGGAAATTGGGTTTATGTTGAGAAGCACAAACCAGACTGTTTTATTCATTGGGAAGTAGATCCACAGGGATTTATCGTAGGGTACAAACTTGTGGGCAAGTGTCCTTGAGAGTGTTTAAAAAATAGGAGCAGGCTTGTTTTCTGAATAACAAATGAGAAATCTTCAGGTTTTTATAGGATAAATCTAATCAATAGGGGGTTTTAATGATGAAGAAAGATTGCATTAGTAAATCAGTCTCAGAGGTTTTTACCATTTGCTTGCTATTACTTTCAGCCTGCGGAGCACAATTAAAACATGTCTCCAGTGAAAGCCTCAACGGCATTACCATTCAAAAACCCGCAAGAATTATGGTCGCGGACATTGGAGATGCAAGAAAGGACGAAAATTTCAACGGGATAGGGCAGGGTTTTTCCTACTGGATGCCGTCTTTCTTTTTTTCTGACGATGAAGAAGGAAAACAATTACCCGTATCCTATTACATTGCAAAAAGTTTAAGCGAAGACCTGAAAAAGATAGGATATCAAACCAAAATGGCGAATGATCCTATGCTGCGCAGGCCGCTGACTTTTGAGGAGTCTCTTGCAGTTGCCAAGAAGGAAGGAACGGATTACCTGGTTACGTCAAAACTGACAGATGGTAAAACAAATTACTGGGGCTTTATTGTTATTCCGTTTTTTGAGCCGGTATGGACAAGAATCGGGATCGATTCTCAATTACTTGATACAAATGATGAAAAGAATATTACCCCTTTCCGAACATACAAAAAAGAGATCGAGTGGTATTTTGCCAAGATAACAGTTCTCGATGCGATATTTGATGCTGGTATTTTCGGAAGGCATTGGCATAAAGTCGCATGGGGAAAGACAGTCGTCTCTGATGCTTTGGCAGAAACAACTAAAAATATATCGGATAAAATCCAGTCTAAATAAGCAATAAAAAAAGGAGTGGTTTATTATCACAGGATTTTTTATTATAATTCAATGAACTTATTAAGAACATTCAAATATTCAATTGTTTTTATCATTCTACTATCTCAACCACTTTTTGCCGCTGAAATAAAGAATAAAGTTTCTAACATCCCATCTCTTAACCCCAAAACACAACAAGATATCTCTTCTTTTTCCCATCACGAACAGAGGATAATCGTTAAGTTCAGGGAAAGTGTTTCTGAAACAACTATTACAAATCTTCATAAATCAATAAAAACAATGAAGATAAAGAAATTCAAACACCTTAAAAAACTTCAGGTTATAGATCTACCAGCCGGATTATCCGTAAAAGATGCAATAGAAACATACAAAAAGAACAGTAATGTGCTTTATGCTGAGCCTGACTATATTGTTAATGCTTTAACAACACCAAATGACCCCTCTTTCAGTTCGCAATGGGCCTTGCATAATACAGGACAGGATGGAGGGACAGTTGATGCTGATATTGATGCACCTGAGGCATGGGACATAACAACCGGAAGCAGAAATGTTGTTGTGGCAGTTGTTGATACAGGCATTGACTATAACCATCAGGACCTCTCTGCCAATATGTGGCGGAATGAAGCAGACTGCAACAATAATGGTATAGATGATGACGGCAATGGCTATGTTGATGACTGTTACGGAATAGACACATTTAATTATGATTCTGACCCTATGGATGACTATAACCATGGGACTCATGTTGCCGGAATCATAGGAGCTGTTGGTAATAATGGAAATGGAATTTCCGGAGTAAACTGGGAAGTTTCTATCATGGCTTGCAAGTTCATAAATTCTGAAGGATGGGGATATCTTTCAGGTGCAATTGATTGTCTTGAATATATCCAAACAATGAAGGAGAGAGGAGTAAATATAATAGCTACCAATAACAGTTGGGGTGGTTTTGGATACACAGATTCTTTGCGTGAAGCTATAAACCAGCAACTTCAGGCTGGAATTCTTTTTATTGCAGCTGCAGGAAACAGCAACGAAGACAATGATCACTACTCTGAATTCCCTGCCAGTTACCACATTCCGAATTTTATTTCAGTAGCAGCAATAGACTATTCAAACAAATCAGCAACCTTTTCGAACAGTGGAAGGCATTCTGTGCATCTTTTTGCTCCGGGAGTGGATATTTTGAGTTCTACTATTGGTAATGATTATGAAGTTTTCAGCGGGACTTCAATGGCTGCACCTCATGTTACAGGTGTTGCTGCTTTACTTAAGGCACAAGATTTATCAAGAGACTGGAAGGCTATAAAAAATCTGATCCTTACAAGCGGAGATGATATTCTTGATTTAAGGGTAACAATAACACAAAAGAAACTTAATGCATATAGATCCTTAACATGTTCAAACTCTATTCTTTACTCACGACTTTTACCCACAGGCAAGGCAATATTTGGGGTTGTCGGAACTCCAATAGATTTGTCGGTTCTGCATATCAACTGTGCTGTTCCGAATGGCGAGGTCATTGTTACAGTAACCTCTGGCAATGAAAATATTAGTCTCCATGATGACGGCATTGGGACTGATGAGGCATCAGGAGACGGAATTTATTCAGGACAATGGACGCCTTCATTCCCCGGCATTTATTCGTTACAATTCAATAATGGAGATATAGTTGACGTTATGGTTTATGTTGATAACGTCCAGACATTGGTTGGAAATGATACAAAGTATCAGGTTGATAATATAGCAGAAGCAGTAGCTGTCGGAGACCTAAACAATGATGGTAAAACAGATATAGTTGTTTCAACATTTGCCGGTGAGCCTGGTTTAGAATTTTATGACCTCTTTGTATTTATTCAAGGCACTAATGGTGAATTGAAACCTGCAGAAAAGTATAGGGTTATGGATATCGGGAGTTGGAGTGGATTGTACTCTGTTGATATCGGCGACCTTAATAATGACGGAAGGAATGATGTTGCTGTCAGTGCTTTAGATTATACATATCCTGAAAGAAACTTTATTTCAGTGCTATATCAGAATGAAACCGGAGTTCTTGGCTCGATGACAAGATTTCAGACTACAAACACAAGAAGATTAAGGATAGGCGATTTAAATGGTGATGGCCTGATGGATATTGTTAGTTCAGGGAATGTCAAAAATGATACAATCCTTGACGTCTATCTACAGAATAGTGATGGCGCCCTTGACCCCCCGGTTCATTATCAAGTGCCTGATTATTTTGTTGACCTGGAAATCGGCGATATGAACAACGATGGACTGAAAGATATCCTTGTCCTTGGCAGTGGTTCTATAACAATCTTATATCAGAGATCTGATCACACTTTTGATCTTCTTTCTTATCTCGGTGAGGAAGTGAATAAAGGTTATGCTTCATTTACAGTAGGTGATATTAATGATGATTCGTTAGATGACATCATTGTTACTTTGGGTGGCAATATATATTCATATCCCAAACCAAATATAGTAATTTTTCTTCAGACAGTAACCGGGATATCAAAGATTCCGATTTATTATCCTGCTCGTGATTGTCCTATCTCAGTGAAAGTTGCTGATATTAATTCTGACAACAAAAATGATGTAGTAATAAAAAATAATGGGTTTAATACTATTGGTATTTATCTCCAATCTCCAAATAATAATTTGTTCCCATATATCCCGAATTTTGCATGGACACAAAGTTTCAATAAACGCTCTCTTGCAGCAGGCGATGTCAACGGTGATGGGGCTAATGATATCATTTCATTGGATTCCCTTAATGGCCTATATATTCTTTACAATGACTCTCAGGCTTCTCAAGGTTCCAGTGATCTATGGGTGATTAAATCAGGCAATGGCAGTGGTAAAGTAATAAGCTCTCCTTCCGGCATTGATTGCGGCTTAGTTTGTAATAAATATTTCAATGAGGGGACTTACATTACCCTGACAGCCATACCTGATCCGGATTCATATTTCGAAGGCTGGAGTGACAAAATATGCGGTTACATTGAAAATTATAAGGGTACATGTACGTTAATGAAAAACTTGAACCAATCTGTTCAGGCTCATTTTAGGCTCAAGAAGGTTACTGCAACTATAGAAAAGCAGGGTTCAGGAAGCGGAAAGGTTGTCAGCCATCCTCCAGGCATTGACTGCGGAACAAATTGCTCTAAAGACTATCCAAGTTATACTGCAATATCTTTAACTGCCACCCCTGACCCCGGTTCTGTCTTTGTCAGGTATAGCGGACGCGTGGGAGCTTATGATGTAATTTGCCCGTGGAAAAACCCATGCGGAGTACTGATGAATGCTGATGCAAAAGTCACGGCTATCTTTGATTCCCTTACAGAAACCCTTACAGTCACTAAAAGCGGCTCAGGCAACGGCACTGTATCCAGCAGTCCTTCTGGAATAGATTGCGGTCCGGATTGTTCGGAAGTGTATAACCATGGCGATTCAGTAACACTAACTGTAACACCTGATGAAAACTCAACTTTTGACGCTTGGGAAGGTGACTGCACAGGAAATAAGACCTGTACAGTAAAAATGGATGCGCCAAAATCAGTGAAAGCAAAATTTAAAGGGATTATCAGCCTGACCAGTCCAACCAACGAAGAGGAATTAAGCGCCTGTTCTTACTATAATCCGCCTTTATTTACATGGACTACCACATTGTTTTTTGATAAGATGGAGCTTCAGTTCTCATTATCCGCTGATTTTTCCTTTATTCCTTTTAAGGCAAGTATAACCACGCCAGCCACTGAATTCTTAATAACAGCTTCTTTGATGAAAAAAATGCTGAATTACTCAGGCAGCGGGGGCGGCATAATGTATTGGCGTATAGTAGGCACACGATATGATGGAAAAATATTGATTAGCAACATTTCATCTTTCAAAATTACAGGATATGAAACTGCCGTTGACAATGAAATTTCCCCTACAAATAAGTCTGCTCAACCTGTACTTTCATGGAAGAACAATTGCAACACAAAGTTTAAAGTATGGTTCAGTCCTGATTCTGCTTTTGCAAAAACAACGAAGGCCAAAAAAAGCTTATCTTTTAAAATAATGAACCCCAATGACAATAATGGTGAATTTAATCTGGAACTGACACCAGCTCAATGGCTCACCATAAGGAATGTTGCAGGAGACAATGAGGGCTCTGCGATATATTGGTATGTCGAGTCAACGGACATACTTAAAAGATATGGCAAGACAATCATAAAAAGTTTTGTGCTTGAAGCAGACTGAAGACCTTCCTCTGTAAAATGTGCCTTTTTTACAGCATGACTGCCTACAGAGCCTTTTGCTTTTTTCAGCCTGAGCAAATTATACTAACTTGCCAGATAAACGGAAATAAAATATCCAGTAACAAGAACATTTTCTTCCTTAATCCTGATAAATTTTATACAAAAAATGCTCTATATCGAAGATAAACTGAAAGAGGCCCTTGCAGCGCAGGGGTTTAGCAGTTACAACAGTTTTATTGAATATAAAGGCGGCCTCCGGGTCTCACGCAAATCCAAAAGAGATGTCCGTACGATAGAACTTCTGGTTGGAGGAAAGAAAAAGAATTATTTTATAAAACTGGCCCGTGTTGAGCCCTTTAAAAGGGTTTTGCAGAGTATTCGAAAGAGCCAATTCCCTCATAGCAAAGTATTGAAGGAACTTCAGATGCTGAAATTTTTTGAAGAGCAGAACATTCCTGTAATGCGTGCCATGGCATGGGGAGAAAAGTGTATTTTGGGGTGGCCGGTCAGCGGTTTTTTGCTCCTGGAGGAAGTTAAAGGAAAAGAATTTGTAGAACTCTTTAAAAAGTCCGGCAGCCGTGTACGCAGGCAGATGATGCGGGGGTATGGGGCTCTTGTCGGTCATGTCCATAAAAAAGGTATAAACGCCAAGGTCAGGCCCAGAGATATTATCTGTGTGTCGGATGATTTCTCGGATTATTCCAAGGCATTTGTGCTTATTGACCGCGAGCGTGGCAATCCTTTCCCTGTTGATATGCCGATGAAAAAATGCGCGGCCCAGTTAGCTACGCTCTTAACAAAGAGCATTCAAAACATCGGCATGCCTGAGAAGGGAGAGCTGTTGGCTTTTTTAGTCGGATATTTTTCCGGGAACCGCGCTTTTTATGAAAAAAGGAATGAATTTGTGAGTATTGCAGCAGCCAGGATAAAACAGCTCATGGAGAAGCAGGAGCGATACAAGGAAATCCGGGAGACATTACTCAGAAAATATCAATTGCGCTGATGCCTGACGCCTGCGCTTTAATTGCAGGCTGCACATCTGACCCGGAGGATTTTTGCTTTTTAAGTTTCTGAGTATTATAATAATTACATTGAAATCTGTTTGATAATATAAAAACCCATCAAATCTTTATACAGCTATTCTCTCTCAAAGTATATTATCAAGCCTGATTTTATTATGAAATCCAGCTTTGCTGGACTAATCCGGTTTTAACCGGTCTATTTTAGGTGGAGACAGTCAGAAAGGATAAAATGTTTGATGTAGAAGCAATGCGGTTTTTTGTATTCCCTCCGTTAAAATTCTTCAGGGATATAAAGAGGATCAAGTTTTCCCTGAATTGCGGCACAGTTTTATATCATTATTTCCCCTTTTCTTTGACCATCTGCCTGAGATACTAAGAGTTTTCTCGTAAAAACAAGCAGAAAAGAGGGAAATATGATTGTATTTAATATAACCTGGAGTGAGGAACGGGTCAGAGAATTCCTGCAGAAAGAAAACCTTTCATATCAAAATATTGAAATGCCCTACGGTTTGTCCACCGGGGGCGATGACCGGTCATCAACATGCAAAAAAATCCTTCCGGATGATCTGACCGGAAAGACCGTGCTGGATATTGGATGCAAGTTCGGCTATTTTTGTATTGAAGCCATTAAGCGCGGGGCCAGGAAGGTTGTCGGCATCGACTTTGATCCTGAGAACATCCGGAAGGCCAGGATGATAGCTGACTGCCTGGGTATGCCTATAACCTATGAACTTTTTGATATTGAGACAGACCGCATTCAGGAAAAATACGACTATGTGCTCTGCCTGAATGTTCTGCACCACCTTAAAGATCCTATTGCAGTGCTGGACAGGCTGATCGAAGCGACTTATGAGAATCTTATACTTGAAGTTGCATCGCTGGGACCGCGGGACAGGAAGAGACTGAAGATTTCACTCTTTACCAGCATGCTGCTTAAACATCTCCCGGTACTTTTCATTTCAGGAAATGGTAGATCGAGTCAGTTCAGGGACCACAAATTTTTTATAACGCAATCTGCGATCAGAAGGCTGTTGATGAACCACCAGAATATGTTCGCCAGTGTCAATATTGAACCTACTGAATTCAAAGACCGTTTTATTGCTATAGCTGCCAAACGCAGGATAGGCAAGTTGCTGGTGGTTGCAGGACCGATTGCATGCGGCAAGACTACTCTCATTCGCAAGTTGCAGAACAATGAACTGCCGGAAGTTGCCGGCTGTTTGAATGTTGACGATTTTTCCTCATGGAGGACCGTAAATGCAAGGCGTTTTGATGAATTGACCGATCCTGTGATTGACAAATTGATACTGTATTATGATATCAAGCGGCCTTTCTTTAAAAATACTAAGGTCTATGAACGTGATGTTGCTCTTGATATCCTGAAAAATGCTGCTGCTGTATCTTTTCTGACACTATGGACACCCCCTGATATCCTGATAGAACAACTGGACAAAAAAGAACAGGACAAATCACGGGATGGACGATCAACAGGCAAAAAATATCAAAAACTTCGCAAGGCATATCAGGACTTCGAAAAGATCCGTACAATCTACAGCGACTGGATCGAGTTCTGCCAGAAGCAATCTGCAAAACACATAGTTGTCTCTGTTACAGACGGGGTCAGAATCTCTACTGATGAGAACTGGAAACAACTGGTTATGGAACAATAACCGGAGAAACAATTTGCTGCAGTGTAGATCAGGGAAATCAAAAAGACAGTTGCAGAAAATACCCATTTTTCTCATGGTCCTGCGCCATCGGTGTCGTTAAGGCCAAATTAATTAATAACTTCAGTGAAGAACCTTTTTGCCGGGTGTTGAATCATAAGGCATGAAAAAATCCATTTACTTAAGATAATATATAGTGAAATTTGAATGCCTTACAAAGAATTTGCGGCCGGCTGCAAGTCTGTCGTCAACAACTGATGAAATGACCAGTTCAGAAAAAGATAACCAGGAACCTGAAAAAAAGATATTCAATGTCCTCCATGTGGTGAGCAGACTGCCTCTCGGCGGGGTCGAAAATATGCTCATGAAGGTTGTTAGAGGCTATGACAGAGACCGTTTCAATCCCATTATCTGCTGCATGAAAGAGGGCGGAGAGGTTGCTGACTCATTGAAACAGTCAGGCTTCAGGGTCGAAATACTGGACAAAATGCAGGGGCATGGTTTTGACTGGCGGACTGTAATTGCACTCTATAAATTCATTAAGAATGAAAATATCCATATTCTCAGAACCCACCAGTATCACGCAAACCTGTATGGGCGTATAGCAGGTCTGCTTGCAGGTGTTCCGGTAATTATCCCTTCCTTCCACAGCCGTTATGTTTCTCCGGCAGAGCCCAAAATGCACAGGAGGCTGTTAAACTCCATGCTGGGTCATTTCAGCGACGCGCTTGTTGCAGTGTCCCCTGCTGTTTACTCTGACATTATAAAGTATGACAAGGTGGACTCCTCTAAAATAAAAGTGATCTACAATGGCGTGAAAATAAGCGACTTCAGCCCGGATGTTCCTAAAGCAGAAAACAGAAAAAAATTAAACCTTCCTGAAGACGTTTTTATTATAGGCTCAGTCGGAAGGCTTAAGGAAGAAAAAGGGCATAAGTTCCTGATAGAGGCTGCCTCGCGGCTTGAGAATGTCTGTGTTGCTCTGGCCGGTGACGGCCCGTTAATGGATGAGCTTAAAGCCCTTGCAGATAAATTCAGAGTGAAATGTATATTCATGGGCATGATGCCACCTGAGAAAATACCTGTTTTTTTAAAGTCCCTGGATGTTTTTTGTTTTCCTTCATTATGGGAAGGTTTTCCCACAGCGCTTATAGAGGCCATGGCTGCCGGACTGCCTGTTGTTGCAACAGATATTCCTTCTAACAGGGAGATCGCAGATGATGCAGGAATTCTGGTTGCGGCTTCGCGAAAAGAAGATCTTGCAGGACCATTGAAAATGCTGTTTGAAGACAGACTGCTGAGGGATGAAATGGGCAGAAGGGCCAAAGAAAAGATACAAAAATTCTCCATAGAGAATACTGTCAAAACATATCAGGATCTCTTCAATGAGATTTTAAGAAAAAAAGGAATGCTCTGATGCAATACAACATCCTTCTTGTGACCTCATTCAGCAAGCCGTGGGACAACGGCTGGTACTACCAGAAAGGGTTCGAGAAAAATGGTTGTAGAGTGGTCTCATTAGATGCAGCTTCATTGGCGAATTCTGTTGATGCGGTTTATAAAATAACAAAAGAACTCAAGCCTGATTTTATATTGCATACCAAGGATGAACTGCCGGCTGAGATATTTCAGGACCTCAGGAAATTCACAAAAGTTATACAATGGCATCCTGACCCGGTCATCCAGGATTGGCTGCCCCCTTTTGTGAAGGCTTCAGATATTTTTTTTACTATGTCCGAAGGTCTGGTAGATGAGTTCAGGAATATCAACCCGAACAGCTTCTGGCTTACCCAGGCATTTGAACCCTCATTTTTTGAAATAAAGGAAATTACTCAAAAGGACCTGAAGACTTTTTCGTCAGATATAGCTTTTGCCGGCAATCTCGGTTCAATGATGCAGTATCTTGACCGGAGAAAATCCCTTAAGCTTATTATTGAGAATGGATTTGACTTCAGGTGGTGGGGTCCTAAGATCCCGAGGAAATTTTCAACACTCCCTTTGATGCTCGGTAACCTCGGCAGGGCTTACGGCGGCCAGTTCATCTGGGGGGAAAGCTATGCAAAAGTTGCAAAACTGTCAAAGATCTTTCTTGCCTTTGACTCTATGCCTCATTTAAGAAAATCAATGAGCGCAAGAATGTACACTGCTGTTGGATGTGGTGCATTTTATATGTGCCGGCATATAAACGGTATAGAAGAGGTGTTTGAACCTGACAAGGAGATAGTTACGTTCAATTCAGACGCTGAGATGATAGACAAGATAAGGTTCTTTCTCCCGAAAGAAGATATAAGAAAGAAGATCGCAGAGGCCGGAAGGGTCAGAATACTGAAAGACCATACATATGAAGTCAGGACCAGAGAGATGTTGAATATAATCAGAAAGGTATTTTCATTAGCCTGATTATTCCCTATAGTTCCCTCCCCCTTGAGGGGGTGGAGATTTTGGACACCCACTGTCTCTGCTATGAGGTTTCCCTATAGTTCCCTCCCCCTTGACGGGGGAGGGTGAGGGAGGGGGTGATGAGGGGAGATTTTGGATACCCCGCTGTCCCTGCCGGCAGGCAGGCCCGGCCTTAGAGACAGATTTCTCAGATACAAACAAAAATTCCTTGAAATCCATAGTTCACTGGGATTTATAATCTTCTGGTTTCTGACCCCGCTGTTTTATCTGAAATTTTTTGTCTTATACATTCAAGCAATTTTATTTGCATCTGAGAAATCTGTAAATTATGCTGTGTCCGATAAATTTATGAATAATGTTGGCAAAAACAAAAAACTGCCGTTTATTCCTTTACCGCAGTTGACATTTGAAATAATCCTTAAGTAAACTCAAGCTCAAATATGAATGACCAGAAAGACCTGTTAAACCATCCTGTTTTTATTGTTTCTACCGGGCGCTGCGGTTCAACAATGCTATCGAGGCTTCTTGCGATACATCCGTCCCTTTTTGTCTTTAACCAGTATCCTTCCCTAAGAACAGAGGCTTTTGTTAACTGGTCGGCTCCAGGGAAAAGAAAATTGATAGAGAAAAGGCTCCGGAAAAAGAGAGACGAACTGATAAATACTGTCAGGAGAAACCGGTTCATTTATGTTGAGAACTCCACCTCTGCTGCTTTCTTTATGGACGAACTCTATAGGCTCTTTGATGCAAAATTTATCTATATATTTCGTGACGGCAGGGATTTCCTGAGGAGCGGCATGTCGCGCGACTGGTATAAACCGGAATCCCTGGTGAACCGCATAAAGGCATGGATAAGGAGGAGATTCCTGATAGAGACAGGCAGGGACACTTCAGACACTCTACTGATACCGCCTGCAGAATACAGCACAAGGTTCGAGAAGATAGCCTGGCGCTGGGCTGAGGTGAACAGGATAATACTCGACCGTCTTTCATTCCTCCCTGATGACCGGAAATTGACGGTCAGGCTGGAGGAGCTCAACAGGGAGAGTCTTACTGCCATACATAATTTTCTGGGAGTTAATGCGGATGATGCCTTGATAAATGAGATGCTCGGCATTGCGAATACCAGACCTAATAAAACACAGAAATATGAGTTCCCTCCTTATAATGAATGGTCTGAGAGTGAAATGCAGAGGTTTAAAGAGATCGCCGGCGATATGATGAAGAGGCTGGGCTACAGCATTTAGC
>Ga0154444_1184_pt5 | contig 13837 bp, 12 predicted proteins | sample RifGroC2_FD_105637 | JGI IMG/M metagenome (GOLD analysis project Ga0154444, IMG submission 105637) | Nitrospirae bacterium GWC2_42_7
GATAGTCAGTCCGCATGCCGTTACATCTTCCAAAATCACGGGCCTTCCTTTGGTTCTGAACTCTTTCAAAGAGGTCCTTTGCAATGATCGCTTCATGAGCGTTCGGGCGGATAGTGCGCGGAGTCCCTTTCTTCGCCCATTTTCCGCCGTATATACGTTCTCCGATGTAGACACGGTTCACAAGGATTGAGCGGACAGTATCAACTCCCCAGCGTCCACCTTTCGGCGCCGGGGATCCTCCAGTGTTAAGAACATTGCAAAGCTCCTTATACCCCTTACCACCATCAGCATACAGTGTGAATATCCGATTAGCTAGGGCGACGGCATGCGGATCGCCGGGAACCCACTTGACCCAGTGGTTCTTAATTCCTTTCCTCTGGCCAGGCTTTAAAATGTCGAGTTCATTTCCGTTCTCATCGCAAACCATGCGGCTATATCCTAACGGGGGAAATCCTCCAGTCGAATACCCCTTCTCTGCTGCTCCTGATTGACCGCGGATCACATCCTTTGCGAGCTGCTTACTGAACTCAGCGGCCTGTTCATACTTCACTGTTCGCATGATGATGCCGGCAGCGCCCGGCATGTTACTTTCACTTTGAACATATTCGATCATTACGCCGGACTTTTCAAGAAGATACTCATAGTGAATGCTTTCTTTTGCGTTCGGGACTCTACCAAAACGGGATTCATTAAGGATTACTAAGCGCATGAAATTATGTTGACCGGTCTGGACCTTCTGAAAGAGTCTCATTGCTCCCGGCCTCCCCTCGAAAGTAGTACCAGATATCCCTTCATCAATAAACTCTTCGATAATCTCATACCCCTTGTCATGGCAGGACTTCCTGAGGATCTTCCGCTGATCCGGAATAGACATTTCTTGCTGGTCGGTAGAACATCTCATGTAGAGAGCTGCTTTCATCATTTATCCCTTAAAATTCCTGTCTTTGATTTAGTCTCTTTTGCATTCATGTGTTCTGTTACTACCCAATCAGCCAGTTGTTTCAAGAAAAAATCTATCCTTGGAGGAATGTCCCTTCCCCTTTTCGGCTCTATTGACGGTATTGTAAGATTTCGCCTTGAACGAGTCAATAGCTCAGCTGCGATATATGCGTAGGCCTGCGCTGTCATTTGTCCTTATGATTCCTAAACGACATCGTGTTCCCATCAAAATAAAGCTTCACATTACCCAGGCCAATATTCCGGCCCTTTGCAAAATGGACCTCTGTAATACCTTGTACCTCTTTGGGGTTATCTCTGTAAAGAAACATAACTATGTCTGCATCCTGCTCAATCCCTCCACTATCTCGAAGGTCAGAGAGTTTCGGCCTCTTGTCTTCTCGTTTCTCAACCTCCCTGCTCAACTGCGATAAGGCGATGACTGGGATCTGAAATGTTTTTGCAAGTTGTTTCAGAGTAGTACTAATTTCTCCTATCTCTCGTTCCCTCACCTTCTGTCTCTGGTTTCTTGCGAGCTGCAGATAGTCAACAACGATCATTTTGACGCCCTTCACTTCCACCATCTGTGTTATCACTTTCCGTATTTGATCAAGTTCCATGGCAGAGAACGAAAAATATATCGGGAGAGAAACCATGCGGCTTGTCGCTGAGGTAATCGCATTAAATTCCTCTCTCTTAAGAATGCCCTTCCGTAATTTCCATATTTCAACTTGGGATAATGAAGCCATGGTTCTTATACCGATCTGCTGGCTTCCCATCTCTATGGAGACTACACCGACAGGACAACCCGTCTCAGCAGCGTTCTGAACCATCGCCATGGCAAGCGCAGTTTTTCCCATGCTTGGACGAGCACCAAGAATAATAAGGTCACAAGGCTGAAACCCGTCTGTTATGGTATCAATATCTGCGTAACCGCTTGGAATCCCCGATATCTTTCCCTTGTCTATATACCTCCGTTCGATGCATTCCAATGTCTTCCTTGCCACTTCACGCATGTCAACTATCGGCTCAGCACCTCTACTTAAAATGTTCTGAGTCTCAGATCTTAATTGCATCATGAGAGCGTCCAGGTTATCTTCGTTGATCCGGTCTATGACTTTTCTGCAGACATCCATTAATTTACGTTTCTTAGCGTGTTCTTGAATAATCATGGAATGGTATTTTATGTTTGCAGAGGTAGGCACCATAGTAACAAGTGACGTAAGGTACTGAGAACCGCCGACTTCTTCAAGATCATTCATACGCCTTAAATAGTCAGTCATGGTGATTATATCTATCGGCTCATTCTTATTAAAAAGCTCGTTCATTGCTATAAAAATCTTCCCGTGTGATTTCCGATAAAAGTCTTCATAACTTATCAGTTTAAGGGCTGTTGTCATAGCACCGTTATCTATAAGCAAGGCACCAAGTACAAACTGCTCTGCTTCGATATTTTGTGGCGGTACTCCTGCTATATACTCGGTCATATTAATTCCCCCGCGGCTGTTGTCTCCATCTCTAATTCTTTTTCAGCGGCCTTGATTATCTCCAGCATATTTTCTGCGGGCGCGTTTTCAGTAATTCGCGCGGCCTTTCGGTGCTTTCCAAACTTTAAAGCAAACTTAAACTGGTTATCGAGCTGTGACCGTGGACTTGCATTCTTTTTAAGTGGTTTGTCTAAAAGATATACTTTCCAGTTTTTGAGAAGTGAAAGGATATCAACATCAGGGTAGTCTTTAGATTTGTCCTGAAGAAAGCCTGAATCTTTGTCAGCATCGAAGGGGTACCCCGGGATTGACTGCAAGATTTCAAAAAGCGGGATATATTCTTTATGTATATTAATATCATATATATTAGTAGTGTCGCTTGCTTGTCTCCTGCTCTTTTTGTTTTTGTCTCCTGCTAAACTTTTCAGATAAGAAAAGTCCTTGATAAACCTGAATTTCACTATATGTTTTGTGTCCCTTGCACTCTCGGTTTTTGTCCCCTGCTCGTCTCTTATTAAATTCATTGTTTTCTTAAGTGACCATCCCCATATTCTCGAATATTCCCGGCTGCTTTTCCCCTCTCCTTTTGTTAGATCATGCTGATACGAAAAACAAGCCTCTAAGAGTGTATATGGCCGGGTCGTTGGTAATGCAAACACTAAATCTTTATCAATCGGCATCCAGTTCCCTTCATTCATCTCCTGTTTTATTCCCTTTTCCTTTTTCTTTTTCTTGTTGTATGGTTTTCTTTGTTATTTCTTTCTTTTCCGTGTCCAGCTTGTCCCCTGCTCTCTTGAAACAGCATGAATAAAAAGACTTTTATTTATCCTGCTTGTTCCCTGCTACCATTATTCTTCCATTATTTTTTATTGTTAAGCTTGCTCAGAATCTTCGTTACAAGCCTGCTTCCGAGGCTGGGGACAAACATTCCCTTATGTATGTGAAAGTTATTGTCTACAGCCTCTTCCTTTGCTGCTTCGTCCGCTGCCTTATTAGCCTCTAGTTCTCTCTGAAAATCGTCCGCCTCTTTCTGCGTATCGAAAACTACCCAGCCTTTGTCTGTTAAAACGCCCGGCATAATGTCTCCTTATTGCTAAATGGTTTCATTGACGTGCTCCAAAGGCGGCGCCGAGATCAGGCGCGTTTTCCGGCAGTCTCTCCTCCGGATTCCACCACCAATCCTGTCCGGTCTCTCTCTCGACTCTGCTTTTCATCCTTCTGAGATATCCGGGGTTTTTAGCATCCTGAATCTGATAATAGAGCATATGATTAATAGCCGCTGTCATGTACCAGACATTTAGAAATCCAAACAGATTGCGCTTAGACTTTTCTATAGCATCAGCCGTCCACTCTACATCTTTACCCATGAACTCTTTCCTTGCATTACCAAGCGTGAACTTAACCAGATCGGTAGCAGGTCCGCTGATCACCGGGCCCGCAAATGTAGATCCCACATCAGCGCCAAAACGCGAGAAATCTGAAAATAAAAAATCTCCGAATATACCGAGGCCTCCGGACTGTGCTGCGGCTGCCATCCAAAACTTAGCATGCGGGATCCCGTCCTCATCAAACATCTCCATCGGGTTTTTCCCTAATACTATTGATTTGAGCTGATAAGATATGCCGCCAAGAACCATCATCGCTACGGCGAACTGGGCGCCTATCTTTAACCTTGATAGTCCAACGTCATCAGAGTGCATTACGCGCGGCAGGACCTTCGTGAACATCGATGCTGAAAAGGCTTTAAAAAGCATTACAGTGCGCAGCATCTCGCCGGGAAATGTGCCAGGCTTTGTCCCCTGATGCATAGCTGCAAGTTCACGTGCCCCTGGTGAAACTATCCCGATATTTGCTTCCTGCGTCATCATGCCTGCTACTTTTATTGAGGTCATGCGGATATCATCCATTGCCTTCTGTCTTGCAGCCGGATCCGCGATCGCTTCAATGGCCGGAGATTCCTGCATTATGTGTATTGCTATCGGCGTCAAGATCTTGTCCCTGCCAATTTCTACGGCCTCGGCCTGCTGAATTATCTTCCATTCCGCTTCTCCTATGCCGTATCTTTTGAGCATTCCAATGACGGGCTTGCTGAGATCCTTATATGGCAGTTCTGCCGCCTTTGCCAGATCAAAACCAATAGCCATCTGAAAGCCATGTTTTCCGGCATTGGTCCAGTACTCCACTCCTGATGCTTTTAAAACAGCGTTTGCGACCCGGTTGGATATTTCTGAACCCCGTATGCTTTCGCCATAACGCACACCTACGTCGTTGAGCACAGCCTGCGATGCTATACCAGCCTGCCTTGCCGCATCTATAGTTTCTTTATTTAACGGTTGTAGAGCTTTTGCAAAGAATCTTAGGGCATCTCCGACACCAAGGCCGTCTGTCTGTGCAATCGTTTTGTATATGCCTATATCATTCGGCTGGCTTAATAAGATATGACCGCCTTTCGTTGCGACTGTCCAGCTTCTGAGGCCTTGAAACCATCTCGCGATTATCGCGCCACTTGCACCCTCCGGACTATTTGCCTCGTTCGTTAGTTCCGCCCAAATATATTTTGTAAATGAGACGTATTTCTGACTTTTCCATCCAGGCTGTATTGCGTCATTAGAGGCGGCTTGTGCAAGAGTCGCTTTGAAGACGTTATTGTAATCCCAGGAAAAGACCTCCATGAGCGCTGTTTCCCTGGCATTGCTCCTTACTGCTTGTGTTACGATCCCGATGATATCAGTGGCCCCGAACTTTTTATTGAACTCGTACCAGTCCAGGGCACTCTTGAAATGCAACTCTCGGTGAGCTTCCATGCTGCGCAGTGTAGATCCTGAACCTACTGCCGGCCCTTTATTAAGTCCCCCGGTTCTGATGCTCTCAAATATCTCACTTAAAACATCTGCAAAACTCTTCCCCTCCGGGATTTCGTATCTTGCTGGGTCTGCCCTCTGTAATGCTTCAGTTATCCAAGTGTTCTTTGCCTTTGCGTAAAGCGCATTTTTCCTGTCCTGAGATATAAGCTTATCGGGTGCAACAAGCATAGCCTTTTCTTTTATGGATAGTCCGGCAATTGTTGTGTTTTCAGCGGACCATATGTGAAATATTCCCCAGTCATGAAGCTTGCCTATATCTGCACCGAGAGCATTCTTCCTCAGCCGCGATCTTTCAGCCCACTTACTGAGATTTTCTACAAAAAACTTTGCTGCATCGCTGCCACTGCTGCCGGGTTTGTCCATCTCCATTGCTAGATGTTTTTGCTGTTCATCTGTGATTTTAAAGTTACCCAACTTTGTTATGTACTGATCGAATACTTTATGAAAATAGGCGGTATCTATAGTGAGTATGCCTTCCTTGATTGCCTCTACTGAGATATGCTCTCCAGCGCCGCCTTTATTACCAACAAGTATCTCTCTGAGCCCCATGACTTCACTGCCGGCCCTATCTGCGATTTTCACGGCTTGCTCAGTCAGTTTTATCTGAGCATCCGCCTTCAGATATTCCTTGTGCAGTGCCAATTCCTTTTTCCTTATTGTTTCCTCAAAAGTTGCCCGCGCCGCCTCTGAGATCCTCTCATCCATACTCATAGCTTTCAGGCGTTCTTCGTAGGCTGTAAGTTCTGCTGCCAGTGCATCTCCGTATTGGACTATTTTCGCAGGGTCAGCTGCTTTCCTTGTTCGGCTTGTCTCTTCCTGTGTCTTTTTGGCTTCTTTGTAAGTTGCGAAGTCTTTTGTCCTCAGCTCTTCCCCATATATCCGCAATAGTTTCCGTGGATCCATAGCACGTGCTTTGATGTCGTTTGCTATTTTCTCAATATCACCGATGGTCAAACCTCTATTTAACGCTTCTGCTGTGATTTTCTTAATACATTCAGGCATTGTTCGTTATCTCCTTTTCATCCTTCATATCTGATGCAATTTGCCATTCGCTCATAGATATCCCGTGTACTGCTGGTTTTCTCTATTTCTGCCTTTGCTTCTTCAAGGGCTTTCCGCGCTCCACTGTATTTCGGCTCACCCTTCTGATCAACTCCAGTCACTCTACCCCCTGATGTCATATCTCCATTCTCTTCAAGGTAGGTTTCAACCCTGTCCACAATAGGATTTGATTGTCTTCTCTTCTGCTCTGCCTGCATCTGTCTGTCGATCTGATCTTCTGCATAGTTCATGTGCAAGCGGTTTTCTTCTATGGCCTTCAGCAGTTCTTCAGGTGTGGCCTCTTTGATGTAGCCCTCTTCCTTTGCTCTCAAGGCCAGTTCATCGAGAGTAAGGCCCCTGCCTTTTTTATCTATAATATTTTTTACACGCGCATTGCCTTCAATAAGGGTGTCTATTTCACCTTTAAACTGCTCTTTCTGGTAGTTAATTTTTCCTTTAGTCTCTATCCATGAAATGATTGATTTCTTGCCTAAAGATGCCGGGCTTGTTTTCTGCTGCTGCATACGTGATATTCTTTCGCCTTTTTTGCTGAGTGTGATCGTCTCACCTGTCCCCCAATCTTCTGTTACAGTTATCTCCTGAGGGATCTCTGCTTTGACTTCAGTAATTGCCTTGGCTGCAATTGCCTGCGCTTCTATCGCCTCTGGTGAAACATCCTTTCTGATCGGAAGCTCTTCCTCGATGAAAAGCCTGTCCATGACCTTACGGACTTCAGGCGTAAGGGTCGCTCTCCACAAGTCCTCTCCAATGAGTTTCCTGTAGATATCAACCATCCAGGTCTTTAGTTTTTCGAACACGCCTTTTAATTCTTCAGTTGGCGCCTTGCCCTCTGCTATGTATCTTTCAAAGCCTTTTGCAAACTTCTCTTCATGAGCTGTCTTCCATTCACTGTCGCGAACACCGGCCCATGTCTCTAAAGACTTCAGGTCATCTCCTTTTACCTGTCTCCTGAAGACATAACCCAGATCATGAACAACAGTTGTTATGTCCGCGCTCTTGAATGCATATATAACCGCTCTACCATCGTCAAGAAACTTCACCGCGCCTTTTGTGATGGGTTTGCCGGTAGACGTAGCCTGATGCTGCTGTTCAAGATTAAAATCTCCTTCTGTAAGACCTTCTCCGTGCTGAACATCAGCTATGTACTTCTGGATAAAATCATCCGTGCTCAGTCCCTCTGCTTTTGCTCTGGCATCAAGCAGGGCCATTGTTCCCTTGATTTGATCGTCCGGGATGTTGTTGTCTTTCAGCTTTTGTTCGAAATCTCCAGCAAGGAATGATTCAGGAAGCTCTCTCTTGAGGTTCTGCAGCGGTTCCGATACATCAACCCTCTTTCCTTCGCTTAAATCTCCTATAGCCTTTTCCAGCGCATCCAGATGCGACGGTATAGCATTTGGCTTTCCCATTTCAAAAGGCATATCTGTAATCATCTGTTCTCTCTGATTGACAAGATCAATCGCATCCATTGCCTCGATTGGCAACACTTCCTTCATCTTGTTCAGGCTTTCGAGCGCACGTTTCTTTTGAAAATTAAAGGCATTTTCTGCGCCTGTCCGTGCCCTGTAACCCATAATGCCGAAAACGCCTGAAAGCAGTATGTCCTGAGCAACAGCCTCTGGATCAAATGCCTTGAACATCTCAGCCTGTTTGTCATAGCCTGCTGATTTCAGCGCCTCGCTTGTTAAGTACCTCTGCGCTGCGCTTACTCCCACAGAGCCAGTAGCTATCCCTGCTGTTTTTGATATCGTCTTGCCTGACATAGGGGCTTTCATCAATAGAGCGGCCATGGTGCCCTGTCCTATTCCTGTGAGAGTAGCTGTTTAGCATCTACACCTGCATCAACAAGGTCAGCACCCGTGTTCATCGTTGCAGATCCTATAATCGTGGGCAATGTTGCTGGACCAAGAAACATCATAGGCCCTAATTCTGCGAGTCCTCCAAGGACCTTTCCGGCAAATCCTGTGCTTTGTGGATCTGGCGTAAAGCGCTCTCTTGCCGGCTTGATATAATCCTCATAAGACTTGTAGAACTTCTCTTGACTTTCGTCCAAGCCTAACAGTCCGGCAACGCCTGCGCCTGTCATATCCAAAAAGCCTCCTACATTTACTGCGCTGCGAACAAGCGCCATAGCAACTGATTTATCCCACGGTGTCGGTTCATATGTAAGTGGAGCTTTATATGGAAGATCTTCGTCAATGAGCCCAAGCATTTTAAAATCCTCCTGGTGGAATATCGGGACCAGGATATGGAATATTCTCAAGCATATCCATGGCCCTGTAGAAGATGCTTCGTTTTGGTATGCTTATTGGATCAGGCATTTTGATCTGCACAAAGCCCTTTTCATCCCCACGGGCAAGGGGATGATTATCAACTTGCACCTCATATACGCCAGGGACCTTTGTCGCATACCATTTACCCTCTCTTATGTATTGCAGGGCTTTTTTATCAGTAAGACCTGCAACCCCTCCAGCAGCTTGTAAGTCCTTTTTAGTAAGACCCTTTATGGCGTTTCTGAAAGTGCTTTCATCATAGCCTTCAGGCAGTAATACCTGTTTGCCATTATATGATGCTACAGTCCCAACAGCTAAACTGAATGTGTCCTTAGCTATCTTCTCGTCTATCACTCCTTTTGACATAATGCCTTTTTGCGCAGCATTATATGCGTACAACGCCCGCCAACTGTTGTAGTATGTTACCTGCGTTTCTGGAAGCCCCTGTAGCCCTGTTCCCATGAGTTTGTCAAATTCTGAACGCATTATTGTTGGATCATCCGGAAGAATTACGGCCTTGTCTTTGAGATATTTTTCCCCTGCTGCAATATTTTCTGCTATATCCGACTTGTTCTGTGCAACATATCCAATCACCGCGGCATGACTGCTGTCTTTGTCTATTGCTTTCATTTGTGAAGCAATACCCATCATTGCATTAGGCCCTATGATTTTGCGTATATCTGCAAGCATTTTTGTTCCGGCTGCAGCATTGTTATCGAGGATGCCTTTCAGCACCTTTACTTCGTCCTGTTTTAGTACCGGTAGAAATTTCAGATCATTGGCTGCCTGTATCTTTGTTCCGAGTTCTTTCCTCTGCTGTATCTGCTGGATCAGTTTTGCAGGGTCAGAAATATTCAAATCTTCGAGCTTGTATCCGAATGCAGCAGCTCCGTACTTCATAGGGTCTGTATTGATCAGCTGCTTATGATATACATCACTTGTACCGATCTCCTTAATCTGGTTATATCGCCTCTTTAGCATCGTGTCACCTTCGACAAGCTTGCTTGTGCGCACCCAGTCTTCAGCGTCCACCGGCATACCTGAAGTCACAGCGTCCTGCAAAAACATCAGTGCATCTCTTGCCCCGTTCTTTCTCTCGACTTCTGCCGCTTTTGCCTCTGCCTTGATCCTGTCTTTCTCATGTTTTACTTCAGTCTTTATTCCGTCAATCCGCGCCTGTCTTGAAACAGGGTCCATCCCCGGCATATTTGTATATGCGCCTGAACTGTCCTTCTTTGATAGTTCTGAAACAAGATTATTAAGGGCCGGTAGATTGTTTGAGGCTTCCTGCTTTTTCCGGGCGTATTCAGCAAAAGTTGCATCTTCAATAAATTTAATTCTTTTTGTAGTCGCTTCTTCATTGCTGAACATACTGCTATCAAAACTGTCATAATATCTGATCGCTTCTGCCGATCCGTTTGTTGCAGCTCTTTGAAGAAGTGACTCTGTAATATTATCGAAATTGGCCCGGGCCTCATCATTTAGTTTTACAGTCTCCTGTTTTCTCAAGCTAGTCACAACAGAGTACATGGCTTTTTCATGTAATACCTCTGCCTCATCTGCAAAATCAGGCCCTAGGGATTGTCTCAGATTTTCTTTTAACTGATTCGCTGCTGTCTGTATCTCGGTAAATTTCTCGTTATCAGGGACGTTTTTATCCTGCATAACAGAATCTGCAAAAAGCTTGAGATCTCCTTCATAAACTGCTACTGCTTTTTCTCTTGAGCTGTTTATTTTGCGGGTCCTTGCCTGCTCAAGTTTTTCTTCCTCATATTTATTTAATGTCTTCTTTGCTCTCAGTAAAGCTTCTGCATGTAGCGGTTCCAGGTACATCTGCTGGTCCGGTCTTAGCTTTGCAGAAGTACTTGTCTTTACCTGATTTCCTGAAGAGCGGAAAAGCTCATATCTCTGATCAGCCGGAAGATCTGCATTCTTCTCCGTGATATCCTTCATAACATCTTCAAGAGCAGACTGGTGCTCTGTGAATATTGTTTCAAGCTGTGCCCTGTCTGCCTTGTCAGCAGCAATCATGCCTTTTTTCTGTTCATTCTGTGCTATCCCAAAAAAGGTATTTGAAAGGTTATCTAGACCCTGTGAAATTGAGGTGTCAGCCTGAGGTACCGGCTGTGATACCGGAGATACGATCTTCTGTCCGAAATAATCAGTTCCCTGTAGTATTCTCATTTATTCCCTCCCCTTCTTTTTTCTCTTCTTCGATTTGCTTATAAATCCATTTGAGTGTCCGCTCTCGTCTTTCTATACACCTCTTGAGATTTTCATGAAATTCAAGCAGAGGTTTAATTTCTTCGTCGGTTAACCCAAAGTTTTTATAGATATCAACCTCAAACTTTATGTGCGATTCACCAAACAAAATGCTCTTACGAAATCCATCTTTCATGCGACATTATCCTTTCTCCCTTTCAACGTGTAGATACTAGATCTAAGGCCCTTGAGCGCCTTGATATAAGTGAGGATAGAAACGGCTGGATTGTTATACAACTCCATCAAAGCCTTCTCGATATTTTCGCCTTCCACAGAGAATACGACTTGGCCAGTGTCAACTTTTTGAGGGATTATCTTGAATGATTTCTGAGTGGTCTCAAAGAATGCAACGATGTGAACATCTGTGAAGAGCTTCTTCTCGGTAATTGTCTTAACTTTTTTCATTGTCTTACTACTCCTTTACATTTTCCCGTTTCCTTACAACTATTGCTATCATTCGTGTGAACTCATCACAACTATTGCTATCACTTGAGAATATATATCAAACTAGGCAAAAATGAATTAGACAAGTTTCGGCTTTTTTTTATTAAATCCAGTCCCATAAGAGAGAACCGATTAATAGAATTTGACTGATATTCTTCGGAGTGCTATAGTGAAATCAATCAGCAAGATACAAGAAGATATTAATAGCTAAGATTGTTTGTTCATAGCCATAGTTAAGGGGGATGCAATAGAAACTTTAATTGTCCTGCTGGGAATATTAATTGCAATCACTATTTATTTCATCAAAACCAGAAAAATTGAGTCTCGTCCCGCCTTATCAAGACCTCTGACTGACATAAAACTTCCTCCCACCTTAGATGAGTCTGATGTCGACTGGCAGGACTGTTTAAATCAACTCCACAACGGCACAGATCACTTGTTTATTGCTGGTGTGGCTGGTACTGGTAAGTCCACAATGATCAGGATGTATCGCAAATCAACCACAAAAAAGACCGTAATACTATCTTTCACAGGACTTGCTGCACTTAATGCCGGCGGTCAAACCTACCACTCATTTTTCCGATTTAAGCCTGAATTCCTCGACAGATCATCAGTTAAGACATTTGAAGATACTGCTAAATATAGTGCTCCGGATGAGATCATTATTGACGAGGCCTCAATGGTCCGCGCTGATCATCTCGACTGCATAGATCAAACGCTCAGACTTAACGGCCGAGACAAGAGCAAGCCTTTCGGCGGAGCCAGGCTAATATTCGTCGGAGATCCTTATCAGCTTCCTCCTGTCACCGGTAAACCTGAAAGACTACCATTTAAAGAGTTATATAATATCCCTTCAAATAATGAACCCTACTTCTGGAAAGCTTATGCTTACAAAACATTTCATTTCATTCCTGCCATTCTGCGAAAAGTCCACAGACAGGACAATAAAGAATTTATTGAAATTCTTGGTCGGATTCGTAAGGATGTCGCTATAGATTCTGACTATAAAACCATCAACAGCCGGGTCAATAAGTCACGCGGCCCCTCCCTTGCCAACAATGTAACCGCTATCACTCCCACGCGCAAGAGAGTAGATTACATTAACGAAACTCTCTTACGACAGATCCCAGGAGAACCGATCAGATACGATGCTGTTCTGACTGGAGACTTTGCTAAACTCAAAGCAAGAAATAATAATGATGACGGTAACCTCCCTGCTGATGATCCTCTATATCTCAAGATAGGCGCCAGAGTAATATTCACAAAGAATGACGGCAATATTGCAGGCAGATGGGTCAACGGTACGCTCGGCAAAGTTGCTGCTCTTGGTAATGACTGGGCGGATATTACTCTTGATGACAATAAGACATCCCAGGGTAATAAGACCTTCCGAGTCCATCGTGTCACGTGGGAAAAACTTCGTTACAAATTCAATTCAGCTACCGGCGAACTTGAAACTAAAGTGACAGGCACCATGATTCAACTGCCTCTAAGACTCGCCTGGGCACTGACAATACATAAAAGCCAGGGACTTACTTTTGACAGACTGCATGTGGATCTCTCAACCGGCACATTTGCTCATGGGCAGGCCTACGTTGCCCTTAGTCGTTGCCGCACTCTCGATGGACTTTCTTTAGAAACTCCGCTTTATCCTAATGATATCAAAGTCGATAATGAAATCAAGGTTCTCTGGGAATAATTTTCCGTATGCGACTTATCGTTTTTCTAAGCGCTTCTTCTGAGTGAAATGCTTTTGGGTCTACACAGTCTATGCAATACTTCACAAACTTATAAAAGCAGCGCTTGCCGTCTACCTTTTGGTATATCTTATTTAGTTCACGAATATATAATAGCAGAGGATCGGGACGGTCCCCTCGTCCTTGTAGCTCATATTTCTTCATTTCTTTTATAGCCCTAAGAGCATCGTCCCCAAGTAAAATTAGCTGGAATCCTATATTTTCAAAAGGGTCATTAGAATCTTCATAACAAAAGATTTTCTTCAGCTGGGACCTTAAGTCGCCAGGGTCATCAGAACCCCCACAATAAATGATTTTCTCTTGTGCATGATTACTTACCTGAAAAAGGAAGTCTGCGAATTCCTTTGTTCGCTTGTGTATGGATAGGAGTTCATCTCTTACTTTTTCTGGTGTAGGAGCCCTGCCTATATTTCTCTTGCTGTCTCCCTCAAGTTTGAACTTTTTCCGTATATACTCCTTCATTGCAGTGTTCAAATCATCTCGCAACTTAGTAATGCACAAAGGCGATAATGCTTTCTTCTTGAAGATCTTAACTATTTTGTCTATTTGAGAGTCGGTAAATAACGGTGGATAATTGATATGAACAGCAGTATCCTGCGGTTTTAGTTTTTCTTTTTTCTTTTTCCGGATTTTCTCATTGCTCGTCGGTACGCTATCCGATATATTAACAATCCAGCCCTTCTCAGTGAGTACCGTATACCCTTTGAGATTCTCATCTTGTAATTCCGCCGCCCCTTTTATTGATTCAGCAAGGA
>Ga0154444_1185_pt3 | contig 13752 bp, 14 predicted proteins | sample RifGroC2_FD_105637 | JGI IMG/M metagenome (GOLD analysis project Ga0154444, IMG submission 105637) | Nitrospirae bacterium GWC2_42_7
CTATCTCAGAAATAAGGAGATACAGGAAGAACAGGGGGATGAGCTTTATAATCGACATCAGGGATTCTCTTGGAGGATATCCTTATGAGTATGCTTCAGCCGATGAGATATTTAATTTCTGCAAAAAAGAATTAGGTTTTACTCTGGAAAACATCAAGACAGTCAATTCTCTCAGCCTCAACGAGTTTTTATTCAGAAAATCTAAAAATTAGCAGAAATGATTATTTTAGAAACTCTTCTGCCTTCGAAATGTTTGTTTTTTTCTAAAGCGGGTAGAGAACCTTAGCAAAACCTATTATAATTTGATATATTTAATAAATGGAGAGTGGTAAAGATGAATTATCTTAAGGCTGTTTTTTGGGATTATCCTCAGTTTACTGACAAAGAAAAAATTGAGAAAATCCTTCAAGACAACAAGGACACCAGTGTATACCTCTGGGTATTAAAGAGATTCCTTGAATACGGCAGGGTTGTTGATACGTTAAGCTTCTTTAATATAGAGGAAATATCCGAGAAATTACCGAAACTCAATCTGTCTGCTTACGCCGGAAGAAAATGGAAAAGGCTTGTCGAGGTATACAGTGCATATCAAGGAAAATAGGAGCTGTTATGCAACACCAATACAGAGGGAGGTTTTGCTTGATCTTATTACCAACAAGGTTATCGAAGAATCATTTTTTCTGACAGGCGGAACAGCCCTGTCTGTATTTTACCTGCATCACAGATTATCCAATGACCTTGATTTCTTTGCTCTGAATCCGGTAAATATGGCGGAAATAGATTTGAGTGTAAGGAGAAGGTGGCCGCAGGAAAGCGCAAAGATTAAGGAAGGGCCCAATTTCCTTTCTTTCCTCATAAAAGATACTAAAGTTGACTTTGTTGTTGATCCGCTTTCAAGCAAAGAGCGTCGTGAAGACCTGTGGTTCGAGAACGGGCAGCATCTATATGTTGATACGATAGATAATATCTCTTCAAATAAATTTTGTACGGTAGTCAGCAGGATTGAACCCAAGGATTTTATAGATTTCTACTTTATTCAGAAGGTTTTTCCTGAATTTAATATTGAACAGGTATACGATCATGCAAGGAGGAAAGAGGTCCTCTTTGAGGACCCGCCTACAGCAGCTTTCCAGTTAGAAGAAGGACTTGCCTTTCTGATGGAAAACAGGGCAATCCTCCCTATAACCTTAAAGGAGTATGATATTAATGACCTGTTTAAGTTTTATCAAGAGACCATTAACTGGCTTTATCAGAAAGTAAAAATGTAGAAATGTACGAAGATAAAATTGCATTTCTTTTTTTAGAAAATCTTAAGACAGTCAATTCTCTCAGCCTCAACGAGTTTTTATTCAGAAAACCGGTACAAAGTAATTAGAAAGTTTTTTAAGTATGACCTATCAGCTATGAACTAATATGTGCGGGATCTGCGGGAAAATAAACCATATTTATAAAGAAATAAAAAATGCCAGTTAATATTTTAGGTATTTCCTGCTTTTATCACGACAGCGCAGCTGTTTTAATTCAGGATGGAGGAATTATTGCTGCAGCGCAGGAGGAACGTTTTACACGCAGGAAGCATGACGCCGGGGTTCCCAAGCATGCAATTGAATTCTGCTTCAGGCAGGCGAATATAACCATAAGTGATATTGCTTTCATTGCCTTTTACGACAAGCCTTTTCTCAAATTTGAGCGGATTATTGAAGTCCGCGTGCCTTGGGTGCAAGAAGCATTATTGGTGATGCACGGTCACCTGAAATGCAGTCAAAGATGAACCTGAAGATAAAATTCAGAGAATCCTTTCGGCCCTTTGCCCCATCTGTTTTAAGAGAGAAGGTTTCTGAATGGTTCGATATTGACGGGGAAAGCCCGTATATGCTCCTGATAGCTGAGGTAAGAGAAGATAAACGTCATGCTGTCTCAGAACATGAAAATGAATTGTGGGGTATTGATAAACTGAAAGTGTTACGAAGCAGCATACCCGCGGTTACACATGTGGACTACTCTGCCCGGATCCAGACAGTCAACAAGGAAGATAACCCGATGTATTATGAGTTGATAAAGAAATTTCATGAAAAGACAGGCTGTCCTGTGATTATTAACACATCTTTCAATGTAAGAGGGGAGCCCATCGTATGCACACCGGAAGATGTATATATATGCTTTATGCGTACAAATATGGATTATCTGGTTCTTGGAGATTTTATTCTGGATAAGTCAGAACAACCGGAATTTAAAGATGATATGGATTGGAAAAAGGAATATGAGCTGGATTAGATTTGACGTGCGTAAGATAGTTGCAAACATTCTTCTTGCAATTACATCGATTATTATTATAATTACTCTGGCAGAAATATTTGTGAGGATATTTCCACCGAAAGGAGTTTATTCGCCTTCTGTTTATGATGATGAAATAGGTTTAATTATCTATCCTGAAAGTAAAGTTATTTACAATAAAGTGAGATATACTGAGAGCTTTACAAATAAAGATGGATTTCTGGATGTAGATCATCAACAGGGCAATAATAGAAAAATAAAGGTTGCATTTTGGGGTGATTCATATGTAGAAGCGATGCAGGTAACGAGCAAGCAAAGGTTTTTCAGGCTTTTGCCTGAGACAATCGGAAAAAATGAACTGGAGTATTTCGGTTTTGGCATCAGTGGTCAGGGCACATTGCACTCATATCTAAATTACAGAAAGCAATCAAAGAAGTATGATTTTGATGTTGTTGTATATGTTTTTGTAGAAAATGATTTGGGTGATAACATTCTATCAATTTCAAATAATAATCTTAGACCTATGGCAAAACTTTCAGAATCATCGCCAACAGGGTTTGAAATTAACAATGAATACAAAAAGTACAACTCTCTTTTTTTTAGGATGTCTCGCAGTATAAATCGGCACTCACTTCTTGCAAATATTGTAGTTCAAAAGATTATTCTCCTTAAACAAAAAGGGATAATGCTAAAGCTTAATGAAGAAGAAAAAAAGATGACAACCGTGGCCAAAGGTAATGCGCCTGAGCAAAATAATTTACCTTCCACATGGCCTGCTCCAGTAAAAGAATATGCAGAAAAACTCGGTTTTAATATACTGAAAGAGTGGAATAAAGAAGTTAGGGACGCTGGAAAAGATTTTATTGTTTTTTATGTGCCGAGAAGTGAAGAAACATTGTATAGCTCTCCCAAAGATAATGATTCTTGGAAGATGTGGCTTCAGAGATCATGTGCAACTTTAAATATACAGTTTATTGATCCTTCCGATTCATTTATTCGAGAACGAAAACAAGGTGTTCAAATATATGATGATCATTGGACTCCTGAAGGGCATATAATAGTGGCGCATATTATAGAAGAATGGTTAACGAATTATTTTAAAATGGGAAACTAATTGCAATATGATTGCACATCTTAAAAAGGAAGTTGAAGGATTAAAAATTAACAAAAAGACTTTGAGAAACTTCGGTATTCTATTTTTCTTTGTTTTTTGTATGATTTCATTATATGCATTCCGAAAAGACAATATATACTGGACATGGCTTCTATTTGCAGGAATATTTTTCTTGGCTCCGGTCTTGTGGTTCCAGGGTTATTAAGAGGTTTCTTTAAATTATGGATGCTTTTTGCGTTTATTTTAGGATGGATAATGACTCGCATAATTCTTACTATTACTTTTTTTGTTATAATTACTCCATATGTAATAATATTGAGAATATCAGGGAAGGATTTATTAAATGAAAGAATTGATAAAGAGTCTGAAACTTATTGGATGAAGTATGAGATAATTAATGATAAAGAAAGATATAAGAAACAATTTTGAGGATTAAATTATGGGAAAACTTGAAATAGTTAAAGAAGTCTGGGAGTTTTTGCGAACAAGGAAAAAATGGTGGTTAACGCCTATTATTTTAATTCTGCTTTTACTTAGTCTGTTAATTGTTTTTACTTCAGGTTCAGCTGTTGCACCCTTTATTTATACATTGTTCTAAAAAAGAATCTTCACTAAAATACAAACTCCCAGTTAGTAGCTATGAGCTATCACCTATGAGCTAATTATGTGCGGTATCTGCGGAAAAATAAATTTTAACAACGAACCAGTCGGCGAAGACCTCCTGAAAAAGATGACTGCTGTCCTTTCCCATCGCGGTCCTGATGACGAGGGAATATATCTTAATATTAAGCAAACAGCTTCCCGCAATGAGCTATCAGCCATCAGCTATCAGCAGAGGGATAGTCCCTCTGTAGGTCTGGGACATAGAAGATTATCAATAATAGACCTTTCACCATCAGCGCATCAACCCATGTCGAACGAAGATGGCAGTATATGGATAGTTTACAACGGAGAGATATATAACTTTCCTTCACTCAGGGAGGATCTGGTAAGGAAGGGGCATATCTTTCGTTCCAGGAGTGATACTGAAACAATAATACATCTTTACGAAGAATACGGACCTGAATGCCTTAAATTCCTGAGAGGTATGTTTGCATTTGCGATCTGGGACGAGAAAAACAAATCCCTTTTTATCGCAAGGGACAGGGTTGGAAAGAAACCTCTGTATTATTTTCATTCAAAAGGATCTTTTGTGTTCGCCTCAGAGATAAAAGCTATTTTGCAGGATGAAAGTATTGAGAGAAAGCCGGATCATACAGCGATCCATCATTATCTTACATATCAGGATGTGCCTTCACCATGGACAGCATTTGAAGGAATAAAGAAACTCCCTCCGGCTCATTATCTTGTATTAAAGGACGGCAAAGCTGAGATCAAGAGATACTGGAAGCTTTCATATCTTCCAAAGCATGTAACGAGCTTCGAAAGCCTGAAAAAAGAAACACTCGAAAGACTTAAAGAAGCAATAAGAATTCGTCTTATAAGTGATGTTCCCCTCGGCGCATTTCTGAGCGGTGGTATAGATTCAAGCGCTGTTGTTGCCCTGATGGCAGGTATGATGGATAAGCCTGTTAAGACCTTTTCGATAGGGTTTAAAGAAGACGCTTATAATGAATTGAAATATGCCCGCATGGTTGCTGATAAATTTAAGACTGACCACACTGAATTTATAGTCGAGCCGAAAGCGCTGGATGTAATGGACAAGCTCGTCTGGCATTACAATGAGCCTTTTGCTGACTCCTCAGCTATTCCGACTTACTATGTGTCAAAACTTGCCAGAGAACAGGTAACGGTCATACTTACCGGTGACGGAGGCGATGAGAATTTTGCCGGGTACGGACGGTATGCCGCAAACGAAATTTCTAAGGAGATGCATCGGTATTTTCCGGCTTCGTTTGTGCGATTATTACTTCCTGTCATTATGATGATGCCGCATGTTAATGATTCGTCCAATTTTTTCTGGAGGCTAAAGAGATTTCTGCAGGAATATTCAAAATCTCCGGAAATGATGAACGCTCAGTGGCTCTGCCACTTTTCTACTGAGATGAAGAACGACTTTTATACAGATGATTTCAGATTTCGGAGTTCTTTCTCTGATTCCTTTGACCTTATTTTAGACAAATACCGGGATTCTGAAGCAGATAATTTCCTCGACAGGACATTGTATGCGGACGTGATGATGTATCTGCCTGACGACCTGTTGGTGAAAGTGGATGTTGCGTCCATGGCCAACTCACTGGAGGCTCGTTCGCCATTTCTTGACCATGAATTCATGGAGTTCGCTGCCAGAATACCGGCAGGGTTGAAGCTGAAAGGAAGAACAACTAAGTATATTCTAAAAGAGGCTTTCAGAGGCATACTGCCAGATGAGGTTCTGTTCAGGGAAAAGATGGGTTTTGGGGTGCCGATAGACCACTGGTTCAGGAATGAACTAAAGGATATGGCCTATGATATTTTATTGAGTGAAAAAGCGATAGCAAGAGGGTATTTCAGGAAAGATGCAGTGAAAAGGATCCTTGATGAACATACATCAAATAAATGGAACTGGCAGAACCATATCTGGAATCTTCTGATGCTGGAACTCTGGCACAGGATGTTTATAGACAACTCAGCTATGAGCTGCAAGGCATGAGCTCTTTAAGGATTTGTATTGTTTCACCGCTTTTTCACCCGAATACCGGGGGACCGGGAAGACAGGCGTTTACAATGGCAGAAAAGCTTAATCAGAAAGGTGTTGCTTTAACGGTTATTACCAGGGAGTTAGATATTGAAATCCCTGAATTGAGTGGTGTTAAGATCTATCGCATCAAGACAGTTAACCCAGGACAATACAGCCTTATAAGGTTTTCACTGATAAATATTATTATATCAGCATCGTTCTCTCTTGGCGCGTTGGCAAGACTTTTATTATTAAGAAAACAATTTGATATAGTTCAGTTTTATGGTGCAAGTCTGCCATTGCTTATTTGTCTTCCTTTATTGAAAGTGCTTAAGAAAGAAGTTGTTGTTAAGGTGTCCGGAGCAAAGCCAGGTATGGAGATGGGAAGTTTAAAAGGATCAATATTAAGACCGTTGTTGTCAGTAATATACTCGTTAGTGGACAGAATTATTGTTATGAGCGATGAATTAAGGCACAAGGTTTTGATCGAAGGTTTTCCAGAAAAGAAAATTGCGAGGATACCCAATGGGGTTAATACAGAATTGTTTTATCCTTGCTCTGACAAAGAAAGGAAAGAACTTAAAAACAACAACAAATTGTTAAACAAAAAGGTTCTTGTTTACTCCGGTTGGCTGGTTGAAGGCAAAGGACTTGATACGCTCCTGGAGGCGTTTAGATTAGTTGTAAGTGAAAACAGGGAAACAAAATTGCTGTTGCTTGGGAAGGGGCCGCTCAAGGACAGACTTAAAGATAAGGCAGATTCTCTGAACATTTCTGATAAAGTCTGCTTTAAAGGAAATGTGACAAATGTACATGAGTTTTTAAATAGTGCAGACATTTTTGTCTTTCCTTCTTTCAGGGAAGGAATGCCGAATTCCCTTCTTGAAGCAATGGCATGCGGCCTGCCGGTTATTGCATCAAGGATCGGCGGTATTGTGGATATAGTTGAAGATAACAAGTCAGCCATTCTTTTTGATCCTGGCGATGTATCAGGGCTTGCATCAGCTATAATTAAGCTGCTGAATAATGATGAAATAAGACAGGCTCTGGGGGCTGAGGCAAGAAAAAGGATTGAAGGTGGTTTCTCGATAGACAGGGTAGCAGATGAGTATATTAAACTTTACGAAAAACTTGCGGCCTAAACTGATAAATTATGAAAGTTTTGCGCTTAAACCTGATTCTCATCAGGAGATGATAGGAGTGAGAAAAATATGAGTATTGATGTACTGTTAATAAAACCTGATTTTAATGATATTGCAGTAATGCCTCATTTGGGTTTGGGGTATCTGGCGTCTGCGCTTGCAGCAAAAGGGATGTCTGTTCAGATCCATGATAATACCCTGTTGGAATATGATGATCATAGAATGGTTGGTCTTATAAAAGAGGTGGCACCAAGAGTTGTCGGCATTTATGCAGCGACTCCAATGATAAAACGTGCCCTTGAAATAGCCGGCCTGGCCAGGAAGGTTAGTACTGATATTTTAACAGTCATGGGAGGTCCTCATCCAAGCTGTACTGTTGAGGAAACTTTGCATTGTAAGGATTTAGATGTTGTGGTTATCGGGGAGGGTGAGGAGTCATTTCCTCAAGTAGTCGCGAGTCATATTGGCGGCAGTAAAGATTTTTCGGATATAGAGGGATGTGCATTTAAAAATGACAAGCATGAAATTGTATTAAGTCCTCCTCGTGAAATGATAAAAGATCTGGATTCTCTTCCGTTCCCGGCTTTAGATATGATGCCGATCGAGTTATATTTTAAAAAGAGAAGCAACTTTGGAGTGTTGCAGAAAAATTCCAGAAGTTTACCTATTATTGCTTCCCGTGGTTGTCCATCCAATTGTACATTTTGCCAGAGGTTCTTAGGGAAAAAATTCCGTGTCCGTAGCGCTGAAAATATTGTAGATGAGCTGGTCTACATGAAAAATAAATTCAATGTAACAGAATTTAATTTTCTGGACGATAACTTTACTCTGCATAAAAGGCGTGTGCTGGAGGTCTGTGATCTAATTCACAAAAAGGGATTAAAAATTACATTTCGTTTTCCCAACGGAGTGCGCGAGGATTTTTTGGATGAAGATATCCTGCGGGCATTAAAATCTGTGGGTTGTTATCATCTGGATTTCGGCATAGAAAGCGGCAGTCAAAAAGTTCTGGACTTAATGAAGAAGGGAAAAAAGATCGAAAAGATCGCTGAAAAGGTTCATTTATGCAAGAAGAACGGGTTTAAATTATCAGCTTCTTTTCTTTTTGGAACACCTGGTGAGACATTGGGGGACATGGAAGAAAGTATCAGGTTTGCAGTTTCATTACCACTTGACAGCGCAAGCTTTGGCACCGTGATCCCTTTTCCGGGAACAGAACTGAGAAAAGAGGTGATAGAGAAGGGGTATCTGGTGCATAGCGAATATGAATATTATAACCCCGGGCTTGATAATTTTAAGCCGCCCATAGAGACTCAGGAATGGACAGCTGACGACCTTCTTGATATGTTGAAAAAAGCTAATCAAGCCTTTTTCTTCAGACCTAAACAGGTGTTGAAAATGCTGCCTACTATTATGCTCAATCCTTCCAACATTAGGCGCTACATGGTTTCATTATTTAGGACAATTAAGGGTTGAAGCATTAATTTATTAATTGACAGTATAGCGGATAAATACATTAAACTCTACGATGACCTATCAGCTAAGTGATTTCGCAATTATCATCCCTGCCTACAATGAGGCAGGAAGGATTACATCTACTATCGCGGGTATCAGGAAGTCCAGTGATGCGGACATAATTGTAGTCAATGACGGCTCTGATGACAACACAGCAGAAGAAGCAAAGGCAACAGGAGCTATTGTGTTGAGCTTGCCTTTTAATCTGGGATATGGAGCAGCGCTCCAGACCGGGTACAAATATGCTCTGGACAAAGGCTATGAGTTTGTGGTGCAGATGGATGCAGACGGACAGCACGATCCTGCCTATATATTACCGCTTGTTACTGAAGTGCGGTTAGGTTCGGCCGATGTTGCGATAGGCTCGCGCTTTCTCGGGGAAGGAGACTATAGGCCGACAACTATCAAGAAGATAGGGATGATCTTCTTCAGGATGATAGCTTCTTATATCACCGGGCAGAAGATAACAGACCCGACCTCAGGCTTTCAGGCCCTGAATCAAAAGGCCATGAATTTTTATGCAAGTGATGCTTATCCCGTGGATTTTCCGGATGCCGATGTTCTGGTAATGCTTCACAGAAAAGGCATAAGCTTCAAAGAGATTCCTGTCCGCATGAACCATAGCACCAAGAAAAAGACAATGCACAGCGGATTTGTCCCGCTGTATTATCTGTTTAAGATGGTTCTTTCGATATTTGTTACGATGTTGAGGAAGGATTGAATTACCGCTTTAACAGAGACAATCTTCTTTTTATACTCCTTCTGCCTTCAGTATTTCTCCTCGCTACTTTTAATATCTGTGATTTTGACTCCTGGATACATCTGTCTTTCGGCAGGCATATAGTTGAGAACAGAGCTTTTGCAGGCCATGAGATCTTTGTATATCCAAACCTCGGCGCTGCAATAACAAACCCCTACTGGTTCTTTCAGATCCCTCTTTATCTTTCATACAAGGCCGGAGGACTTGCCGGAGTGGTGGTTTTTAAGTCGCTTATTGTTTCAGCTTTTTTCTTCATTTTTGCAAAACTGCTCAATGAATTCAGGGTAAAAAATGTTTATGCTTTTATTTTTTCTCTTTTAACAGCTTTGCTTGTAAGGTTTAGATTTGTTGAAAGGCCTGAGATATTTGCTTATCTCTTTTTTATTATTTTTCTTTTTATTTTAACAAGGGCATATTACAGGAATACGAAACTTATCTATATACTGCCTTTGATCCAGATATTATGGGCAAACAGCCATCAGAGCGCTTCGCTTGGAATACTGACTGTTCTGGTTTTTTTTGCAGGAATGGTATTTGACAAATATGTCAGGAAAGCTGATGTCAGACAACCGGCATGGAAAACGCCCAAATATATTATGATGATACTAACAATAACAATATTGATCATCGGCGGTTATTTCCTGAACCCTTATTCGTATAGTAATTTATTTGCACCGGCAGTGCTCTTCTCTGATATCAGTATAACGCAGTCAATAAATGAGATGCAGCCGGTCACATTTGATCCTTCCTACTTTTCAGCATATCTTGCTGTTTTGATCGTAGGTATCTTATCCATATTATTGAACTGGAGAAGGATGCCTTCGGCCTGGATAGTGCTTTTTTTGATATTTTCATTTGTATCATTCAAGGTTGTGCGCTCCCTGCCCCTTTTCTTTTTCATATCAATGCCTTTGATAGCTATGACTGCCTCAGGACTAATGTTTCAGGGGACAGCCTTAAAAAAGATCTATCCTGCAGCCATATCTGTTGTTATTGCTGCAGCCGTATTTTTTTCAGGGATCTATGGACGATATGTTTTTGGATTTGGAGAGGAGAAACAGTTGTTCGCCTCAGACTCTGCAGCTTTTGTCAAAAAGCAGGGTCTGGACAAAAAGCGTATTTTTAATTATTTCGGATGGGGCGGGTATCTTTCATGGAAGCTTGGTGAAGGCAAGGTGTTTATTGACGGCAGATATGCCGGAGGTAATCTCTCTAATGACTATGATCATATCCTTGCAGCTTCATCTAAGTGGAAAGAGCTGATCAGGGAATATGAAATAGAAATTATAATTGTAAATTCGATCGGGTTCAGCGATGGCATTATATATCCGCTTATTCCTGCTTTATTGTCCGACAGTTCGTGGAGGCCTGTTTATGCCGGAGCAGGCAGCCTTGTATTTGCGGATATTGAAAGGAATGGTTTTCTTCAGGAGATACCCCGTTCTGCCGTGTTTCAGGAGATGGTAGATGAGGCAGGGTTTTTATATTCAGTGGGCATAAGAGGAGAGATCGAAAAAACTCTGGGGAAACTCTACTTGAAAAAACAGGAATATGCAAAAGCAAAATATTATTATGAAAAATGGCTTAAGAGAACCCCCTCTGATAGTTCTGCCAGGGGAGTTTATGATATGTTAAACAATATGGGATACTGAATATGATTCAGAAAATAGAAAGGGGTCAAGGATTCGAGGGGCCCTTGAACCCTATTCTAATTGTGAGGTGAAATATGAATCTTAGAATGAAGATGATAGCTGTCTTGATCGGGTGTGTTCTTTTTGTCTATATCATTGAGCTTGTAAGGAGGAGGAAGCTCAGGGAAGAATATTCATGGCTTTGGCTGGCTACCGGAGCTACAATTGTTATACTTTCGTTATGGTATGACCTTCTCGTAGCGATAAGTAATTTCATAGGCGGAATATTGCCGTCTTCAGTACTCTTTTTTTGCGGTATGGTCTTTCTTATCCTGATCCTCCTCCATATGTCTGTAAAGATATCGATGCTTACTGATCAGATCAAGACCATTGCGCAGGAAACAGCAATATTAAAAGGCGAAAAACAAAAAAAGAAATGAAGAAGCTTGTTTTAGCGGCTCTTGTCCTGCTTGCCATATTTTACCTGCCTTTTATCAATAAGGCTGTTCATATTGACGACCATAACTTCATAGCAATGTCAGAGGCAATTGAGCTCCCGCTTTCTTATAAACAAGGATATGCTTATTATTTTACGGGAAGTATGACGGAGAATTATAATCCCTACGGCTCATCACACCCGCCTTTTATCCCTTTATTTCTGAAACTATTGAGCATTATTGCCGGCGGTTATAAGGAATATATGCTTCATGCTGGTTTTTTGATATTCTCTTTTCTGCTTGTAATCTCAGTATTATTATTAAGTAAAGAGGTTGGAATTCCGCCTTTCCCAACTGCATTATTTATATGCACAAATGTTGCGATTCTTCCTGTTGGCCACAATCTTATGGCTGATATGCCTATGCTTTCTTTCTGGATGCTGGCCGCATATCTGTTTATATCAGGTATAAACAAGGATTCACAGAGAAGGATCCTCTCTTCGATCTTTCCTTTAACAATAGCCGGGCTTATTTCATACCAGACTTTTTTTTTGCTTCCGGCATTCCTGCTGCCTTTGCTTGCAAAGAAAAAAATTGATATAAAGACACTTGTTATCTTTTTTATCCCTGCAGCTGTCCTTGGATCAGTACTTCTCTATCTAACACTGCAATACTCATCCCCTATTACAGGCATTTTTAATGAAATAAGAATGGGGCTTCAGCCTGACAGGCTTTTTAATAAAGGACTGGGCATACCGGTCTCTATCGGGGTGTCGATGCTTTTTGTATTGCCCGCGATCTATAAAGATATGATCATATCCAGAAAAAATATTATTATGGCAGCAGGAGCAGTTCTGATAGTAATACCACCTGTTGTGAGCCTCTCTTATCCGCTGTGGAGCAGTATCTGGCTGGTACTGCTTGCTTCAACAGGACTTTTTTCTGTTGTATTTACTGTCCAAAATGGCTTTAAAAGAATTAAAGACAGCCCTATGGTCTTGTTTATGCTCCTATGGCTGGCATCTGTGCTTTTCTATAATATTTTTCTGATGCCTTTTGGAGCGCTCAGATATATTATGCCTGTTATAGTTCCAATCTCTTTTTTGATATTTTGGATATCAGCGAAAAGCAAGAGATTGATGCTCTCTGCAATACTTACATCTTTGCTGGGGCTTGCTGTGGCTTATAGCGATTATATATACGCATCTTCATACAGGGACTTCTCGGAAGTGACCAAACAGACAGTCGGCACTGTACGCAGCAGAGTCTGGTATATTGGAGAATGGGGGATGCATTATTACATGGATAAACAAGGATTCAGATATCTTGTGAAGAACAAAGATATCCCTGAAGAAGGAGACTTGATAATTATGGCTGATGTGCCGAGGCTTTGGTCGCCTTCTCTCGAATTATACAGCCGCATGAAATTAATAGATGTCAGGGAAATTGGCAGTTGGTATCCGATAAGGGTGATGGGGGCTGATATCAATACAGGATATTATTCATATTTGTGGGGATATCAGCCTTTTACTCTTTCGAGCCTGCCAGTTGAGCGGTTCGGTATTTTCAGGGTAATAGACCCATACAAATGACGACTTTCAGAGCGCTTATACTGGTCTTTCTTTTAACGATCCTCGCCTACAGCAATACACTCAACGGCGAGTTCCAGTTCGATGACGATCTATCCGTTAAAAGGAACCCTTATGTCACAGGAAGTTCAAGGCTTTCCTGGGATAATATTAGTCTGAATGCGGTAAGCGGAGGCAGGCCTTTCACATCTATTACTTTTGCACTGAATTACAGGTTCGGAGGGTTTGATGTAAGATGGTATCACATAACCAATCTTGCAATTCATCTTTTTAACGGCCTCTTGCTTTTTGTCTTTGTTCTCCGGACATTTCGTTCTCCGAAACTGCCGTCTTTTTATTCTGATAGCGCTGAAACTGCCGCGCTCTTCGCCTCTGCGATATTCCTTCTTCATCCAATACAGACTCAGGCGGTCAGTTATATTTCCCAGAGGTCAGAATTGCTTGCCTCTCTGTTTTTCCTCTGCGCGCTCCTTGCGTATATTGAGGCAGTCAATTCTGAAAATAAGATCAATTCATTCCTGCTTTATCCTGCGTCTGCACTTTGCCTGCTGTTTGCAATAGGCAGTAAGGAAATAGCTGTAACAATACCTGTTGTTATGCTTATGTATGATCTCTATTTCCTGAGGGACAG
>Ga0154444_1108_pt2 | contig 13596 bp, 14 predicted proteins | sample RifGroC2_FD_105637 | JGI IMG/M metagenome (GOLD analysis project Ga0154444, IMG submission 105637) | Nitrospirae bacterium GWC2_42_7
TCTTGCGAATGCGATAGGAAATAAAGAATATATACTAAAACTCTCAAATACAATACAAAAGGAGGTTACTAAAAAGTAGAAAGAATGTTCTTCTAACAGTTTTCTAGCCGAATAACATCAACTAACATAAAAATTAGATTTTGCTAATTGTGCCTATTTTGTGCCCGTCTCATTGATATCCTATCTGACTCTATCTGACTCTATCTGACTCCAGCTGACATGGCAAAAAAAGAAAACCCCTTGAAAAAAAAGATTTATCTCATATTTCCAAGGGGTTATGTAGTTATGCTAAAAATGTCTTTATTATACTTAAAATCCGGTGGGGGCATCCCCATGAGAGTTCGATTCTCTCCATCGGCACCAATAAAATCAAACTACTCTGTTACATAGGCTTCTTCTATTCACATACCAATTTCGGTTGCTTTCCGAACATATTCGTTGAATATGCTAAAATAAGCCCCACTAATCATGAATACCGAAAAAGAATATATCCCTGTCACTGTTGACAAGAGCCACATAATCACAATCGGCGAAAGGCTTTACACGGAAAGTATCGAAGTCATACGTGAGATTGCGAATAATGCCTATGATGCTGACGCATCTCTTGTTGAAATCATGCTGACCGAAGACAGCATCGAAATAAAAGACAACGGTGCAGGAATGGACAGAGAAGGGCTTAAACAATATTTCAATATCGGCTCTCAGCAGAAACTATATTCCTCAAAATCACCGGTCTACCATCGCGACAGAATTGGCCAATTCGGCATCGGCAAATTCGCAAGCCTTTCTGCCTGTGAGAGGTTTGAGGTTCTGACAAAAAAAGGTGATTTTGTAGGCAGGGTTGTATTTGACAAGAAAGAATGGGAAAAGGCAGGCGATGTTTGGAGCCTTCCCCTTGAAATATTGCCGCCTGATTTCAGAAAAACAGACGGGACAACCGTGATTCTTACAGGATTGAGCAGACGTTTTGAACTTAATGATATAGAGGCCAAGATAATCGAAGGAACTCCTCTGAAGGCCCCTAATTTCAGAGTAAGACTGAATAATCATACCATTACTCCAAGAAGCCTGACAGGCCATAAAATACCTTTTATTGAAGGTGTTGAATTCGGGCCTGTGACTGGGGAAATAATCATACTTCCACAGTCACTTGCTTCAACCGATGAACTCGGCATAGAAGTAAAAGTAAAGCAGGTTACTGTTCGCAGGGAATTTTTCGGAATGGAAACATGGGGAAGTGTAATGGCTCGTGTAAGGGGAGAAGTGAATGCGGATTTTCTTCCAATTACAAGCGACAGGACAGGTTTTATCAAAGATTCTCCTGAATATAAGGCTTTCCTTGAGATAATGGAAAAACAGATGGAGGATGTTAAAAAAGTTCTCCAGAAATTAACTGTAAAAAAAGAGGGGCGTATCGTCAGCCGTGCGTTGAATGAAGCATTACAGCGCATATATAAGGCATTATACAGCAATCCTGAGCTGTCTCCTTTTGGTGCGCTTCCTATGGCTGATGACATAGCAAAAGGTCTTGGAGGGGCCGGGCTTTTGTCAGATAAAAAAGAAGCTGGAGAAAATGTAACTCCAGCAGAAAAGCAAAAATCAAAGCCAATAGAAATAAAAAAGAAGAAAAGGCCTAAAGTAAAGAAACTCACTCCAAATGCTATTATTAAGAAAATTAAGTTCGGCCAGTATGGCGTGTCATGTGTTGTTGACAGTTTTGGGGAAGAAGGCCCTGAAGTATTTACCGAGGAGACAACAATTTATATCAACAGGGACCATCCTCTGTACAAAAGAGAATCTACAAAAGGAGATACTCATGTCCTCAACCTTGCAAGGCTTATTACTCAGGAAATCGCTCTGATGAAGGACTCAAAAAACCCGAGACAGGCTTTTGAAAGACAGAGCAGGCTTTTAAAAGATGCTTTTATTGAGAAAGAAAAGATCAGTAAAGATTAGTATTCTCTAAAGCCCTACTATCTGTACGATTTCAAAAACTCCTTTACTGTCAACCCTGCTTTTGCTGTTTAAATACCTTTAACGCATCAGGATCAAATACTATGTTCTTTCCAATCCGATTGTATTTCAGGATGCCATTCTTTACCCATCTTCTGACTGTAATTTCTGCAACCTCAAAATATTCTGCTGCTTCTTTGATAGTGAAAGGAGACTGCCGTATATCACTAAACACTTCAGCATGGGGATAGTGTTCTTTTTCAAAACCAACCCTTGCAATAATGGAAAAAAGTCTTTCTCTTTCCTTTATTGGCATATCAACGATTTCTTTGTAAACTTTTCTTGCTGTTATCATAGTTATTCAAACCTCCCTTAGATATTGCTTAAGTTCACGATAGAAATTTTCATGAGTTCCTATCATGTAAAATATTATTGTGTTGCTTTCTGTTTTATAGGCTATTAAGTATTCCTGTCTTTGAAATTTAAACTTATGCACTTTAAACCCTGTTAAATCACCTTTTTTTGCCTCTCCAATATCTGGATTCTTTATAACGCCTTCAGCTTCATCTTCAATTTTCAACTGAAAAGCCCTGGATTGTTTCTTTACAAATTTTTTGAACGGCGGTTTGTATGAAGTATCCATGATCACTTTAATGATAAATTATATTATCATCCATGTCAATAAAAACTTATTAAATCCTTAATCCCAGTCCCACAAACCGGTGTTATTTCTTGCCGACAAAATCTGACTTTCTGCATTTTTTGCAGCTAAAGCAAAGCGAACTGCTTCAACAATTGCACCTAAATTGTATTCGGCTATTGATGGAGTATATCTGACCTTTGATTTTAATCAATTAATTTCTTCCTTCAATCCATTGTTTTATGCTATATTCTGGCCATGGTCGCGGGAAATAGTCAGTTGAAACCTTGTCTGTTTTGCAATGAGCAAATGGAATTTGAAAACATTGCTTTGGATTTAACTCAAGTTACTTGCCCACGTTGCAGTAAATACATAATTACTGGTTCTGCTATAGCGATACTTAAAGGAAATAAATTATCAAACAGACGGAAAGCAAATATTTCCGGCTTCTTAAAGGAAAATTCAGGATACAAAATACATATTAACAATTTAGATACCTTGTACAACATTAAGATGCCTAGTTTCGAGGAACGCGCAGATAAGATTCTATTGAACCTTGAAAAATTAACTGAGTATGCAGGCGAACATATACTTATGGATTCTTCTTGGATAAGTTGGGGATGGTGCTTGGATATTGAAGAATTGAAAGAATTCACAGACTTTCTTCAAAATGGTGTTCATCGCATATCTTCTATTGATCGACACGGTAGAGAAAACGGTTACAAAATTACTCCAGTTGGATGGCAATATCTTGAAACTATCAAGAAGATTAATGAAGATAGCCAACAAGGCTTCGTTGCTATGATGTTTAATGATGACGCTAATTTAAGAAGTAAAATTGTGCCCATTTTGTACCCGTGTCTCTTAAATTCAGCCTGATTTCACCTGACTCCATCTGACATGGCAAAAAAAGAAAACCCCTAATTGCATTAAGCAATCTTATGCTTTCAAGGGGTTGTAAAGTTATGCTGAAAATGTCTTTTTTGTACTCAAAATCCGGTGGGGGCAACCCCATGAGAGTTCGATTCTCTCCATTGGCACCAATAAAATTGCTGCTATTTATATGGCCTTAAAAGGATATCGAACAAAAAACATGTTTTTCTATGCACTATAATTCAGACAATTAAAAATTCAGATCTTGCCTGCTTAAAGTTTTGACTGCCTCCAGATTGCCTAACCGGGCAGCAATTCTACAATCACTGACAAATTCAGCCTCCCTGCCTATTGATGAATAAACTATTGAACGCGCATAATACGCTTCAGCATTGGAGGGATTTAACTGAATAGCATTTGAGTATGCTTTAATAGCACCTCTATTTTTCCCATCATGCATCAAAATATCCCCTTTGCGTACCCATGCCATATCTTCTGTTTCTGCAGCGCTGACCACAACCTTGTTGTCAAAAAAATTACAATATATTGATTCATAGATCCCTATTCTTAACGGAAAGATAATAAAGAACCACAATGAAGTAATAAGAAGAGAAATTGCGCTGGCCTTTTTCGCCTTACCCTGAATCAGGTTATATAGCAAGCAAAAAACAAATGGCGGCAAAAGAAAACCAATAGTTTTTTTGAAAATATGCGGGATAAAATATATTGAGAAAGCTTCATATTGTACTGCATACAATACAAAAATAATTGCAGCATAAATCACAAAAACAATGTTAGGCAGAGACAAGAAAGGTTTTATGTTTCTAAAGGAAAGTCTGGGTATTTGTTTTATAAAGGAACTGGCCTTGCCTACTGTTTCTTCCTTGTACTCATCCTCCGGCCCATCCTGAATATAATTTGTTTCAAACTGACTTTTTAACGGCTTAAGCGGATGATACTGGTACTGCGGGTGGGTCATATAAAGAATAATGTTTTGATATGCCTTGTCTATTTCATTGGTCATTGCAAAAGCTTTTTCCTGTTGCTCAGGCTTGCCGTTGAATTGTTCAGGATCCCAGATATATAATGCTTCTTTATACGCCTTTGTTATCTCTTCTTCCGTAGCCTGGATATCCAGCTTTAATACCTTATAAAACTCTGGGATATCTTTTAATAATCCATCGAAATGTTCAACCCTTCTGTCTTTCATGAAGCCCCCTTGTTTCCAAATTGCTGTTAACTACAACAAAAAAATTATATCATAAGGCATAAATTTACTCAAAGCAGCAACATTTGCTTATAAAAAGAAGTTGTTGCACACAAAATCCGGTGGGGGCAACCCCATGAGAGTTCGATTCTCTTCATCGGCACCAATGATTAAATTGCAAATTCATTACACCGCTATCTCTAAGGCGATTCTGTCATATTTGGCAACTGGAGCTGTCTTGTTATTTGTTTCTTTTTTCTCAATCAGTCCTATCTGTTCAAGATATTTTACATCCTCTGCAACATTCTTGACATCCCTCTTTGCCATCCTTGCAAGCTCATTGATTGAAGAAGGTTTCTTGGCCCTGATAACATGAAGGAGTTCAAGTCTCTTGGGTGTCAATATCTTCCTGAACGCCTCAAAGCTGGTGAAATAAACACCAGTATCTTTCTTGACCTTTTCCCCGCGCTCAATAGCCTCTGCCTTCTCTGCAAATTCCTTTAACGCTGTCTTAACATCTTTGATGCCTATCTTGATTTTTTTTATTCTCATAACTCACCCCTTTTAAATTTTTCCATGTCTCTATAAAAGTCCTGTATCAGTTTCCATACGTTAATAAATTTATAAGGTTTTACCGTTCCTCTGATATGTCTATGATCTCCTTTGCGTTCTGCGTTGTCATAGCCGATTACCCGCTTATCCCCTACAATATAAACCAGAGAATATTTATATCCGTGTGGTTTATCCTCCGTGGGTTCTGGCAATTTCCATAAGTTGATTTCAACAGTATTGCCTAATTCATCAATGACCTTTGAATATTCTATTAATTCAGCCTTCATTTTATTATAGGTATTATATGCCAATAAAAAGATCTAGTCAAAAAAATAAATGATTTAATGATAAAGGATTTCAAAATAGCTTATCTTTCGATAAGTTTCTCAAAACACATTAATAAAACCCTTTAAAGTCTTCAGTGCTTATAATATTAATATTTTTTTATTAGTACATTAGCACAAAAAAAGATCTATATCTTGTATAAGAATTGGCATGAAAATTATTCTCTTTTTGATATTTACAAACACTTGTTAATAACCTGTCAATATTCCAGCATGAAGTATATTCGTTCCTCTATGAAACTTCAAGAAAATTACACTTTGCCTAAATTTTAGGCAGATAAAATATTGTAATAAATCAATGTGTTATGCCAATAAAACAACAAAAAGGAATAGAAATTTCTTTTTCTCTTAAAACGCCCTGTAATCAAAGGATTTCTAAACTTCAAATTCTAAATTCATGTTTGTTTCAGGGCTTTTTCATATATCCTGTATTTCTTGTATAACTTCCCGCCGATGGTTTCAATTGTCCTCTGAACAGGTATGTTGTCTTCAAGTATCCAGGAGAACTCGACCCGCTTATAATTTCCTATTTTGATAGGCTTAAAACCTTCTCTGAACATAAGGGCCTCAACCCCCTGATTGCGGAATTCTTTTTTTATACCAAGAAGCATAACCCTCAGATTCTTTATCTTTTTTGAATAATAAAGCGCTTTTGATATTGTGATCGGATTCAGTTTCGCATTCATCTGTTTAAGCACAAGGTTAAAATCAGGGACCAGTCCCATAAACCCGACCGGCTTTCCGTCTTTTTCAGCGATCAGGGTCATCTCAGGGATGATCACCTGTTTCAGCCTCTCTCCTGCGTACTCAAGTTCTTTATCAGTCATAGGGACAAAACCCCAATTGTTCCCCCATGCAGAATGATAGACATCTTTGAAAATATGCATTTCTGCCATAAATTTTTTCATATTTATCGGCCTGACACTAAGCCCTCGCTTCTCTGCAATGGCCGCAACTCTCAGAACTTTAGCAGGAAGTTCATCCTGCACTTCGTAAATATAAGCGTACAGGTCCTTTATTTTTTTAAATCCGTATTTTTCTGAAAGATCATTATAGTAAGACGGATTGTAAGGCATCATTATCATCGGAGGCTCTTGAAAGCCTTCAAGCAAAAAACCGCATTCCTCATTGGTAGAGAAGCTCATTGGGCCTCTCATGATAGTCATCCCTTGTTCTTTGAGATAAGCTGCTGCTTTATCAAAAAGAGCAGAGGCTAAAGGAATGTTGTTCGTTGAGTCAAAAAAGCCGAAGAACCCTGTTGTTTCATCATGTAATTCGTTATGTTTTCTGTTTACAAACGATACTATTCTTCCGGAAATCCCCCCATCCTTCAGCCCGATAAAATATTTTGCATCTGCATGATCGAAAAATGGATTTTCAGCAGAAAAGTGTAATTTCATTTCTTTGTTTAACTGTGGAACAAAAAAGGGGTCTTTCGAATGTAAAGTTAATGGCAGCTTAATAAAATCATTGAGGTCTTTTGGAAAGACCTCAATGATATCGATCATACTAAAAAAGTCTCTCAGAAAAGTATTTGTTTATCATTCCCGTGGTCTTTATCTGAAATCCAGTCTTTTTTAAAACCAATGATTCTGGATACCCGCTGCTTAAGGCACCTACTTTTGGCTTCGCGGGTATGACTGCAAAGGTGACTTGGCATTCTAAATTATGCCTAAAGCCTTGCCGACTTTCTCGAAGGCTTTTAAAACTTTGTCGAGCTGCTCGTCAGTATGAGTTGCCATATAACTGGTTCTGATAAGGGCTTTACCGCTCGGTACAGCAGGGCTGACAACAACATTGGCAAAGACCCCTTCTTCCTGAAGCATCATCGTCATCTTAAAGGCCAGAAGATCATCGCCGACCAGAATTGGAATGATAGGGGTTTCGCTTGTTCCGGTTTCAAACCCGAGCGACTTAAAACCTTCAAGCATCATTCTGGTGATTGCCCATAATCTTTCTATCCGTTCCGGTTCGTTTTCAATTATTTCAAGAGCTGCGTTAACAGCAGCGATGGAAGCCGGCGGCGGGCTTGCGCTAAATATCAGAGCCCTCGCAAAATGCTTAATATAATGTATCACTTTTTCCTCTCCGGCAATAAAGCCGCCGATTGACGCAAGTGATTTGCTGTATGTCCCCATGATAAGATCAACCTCTTTTTCGAGGCCGAAGTGCTCGGCTGTTCCACGGCCTGTTTTGCCGAGAACGCCTATTCCATGCGCATCATCTACCATTAATCTTGAGTTATATTTTTTTGCAAGCGCCACTACTTCAGGCAAATTTACTATATCTCCTTCCATGCTGAAGACCCCGTCAACTACAATGATCTTCTTTTTGGATACGTTTTCTTTCAGGATCCTTTCGAGGTCTGCCATGTCATTATGTTTGAATTTTCTGACCTCGCTGTGGGAGAGCCTGCATCCATCTATTATGCTTGCATGGTCCATTTTATCGATTATGATAATATCGTCTTTCCCTGTGATCGACGAGATCACTCCCAGGTTCACCTGGAAACCTGTTGAAAAAACAAGAGCAGCTTCTTTACGGATAAAGCTGGCAAGCTTTTCCTCAAGTTTGACATGTATGTCCAGTGTGCCATTCAGAAATCTCGAACCAGCACAGCCTGAACCATATTTCCTGATCGCCTCCAGTGCAGCTTCTTTTATTTTTGGGTGGTTTGTGAGGCCAAGATAATTATTGGAGCCGACCATTATCATCTTCCGGCCGTCTATTGTTACTTCCGGGTCCTGCGCACTTTCTATTACCCTGAAGTACGGATACATTCCAGCAGCCATCAGTTCTTTAGCCTTTGTGAATTTGTAACATTTATCGAAAATATCCATATTTTTTTCTACAGCCATTGGTGAATTCTGTACCAGTCCGCTGTCCATTTCATCCCTTCTCTTAAAGTAATTTTTGTACTAAATCCAAGTTCTTTCTGCGCCCTGTTAATATCACATGTCCAATTTGAATATTGAAAGTCATTAATTCTGTCAACGTTAATTATACCTTTTTTATCTATTTTTTGGCCGATAAAAGCCAGAAAAGGCATGATTGAACGGGGCAGTATCAGTTTTATGGCTTTTGTATTGAGTGCCGAGGATATTTCTCGCGCTATTTCCTCATTAGTATGAACAATGTTGTCTGATAAAAAAAACGCCCTGCCTTCCGCCTCTTTTTTCTCGGCTGATTGAATTATTCCCTGAACAAGGTCCTCTACATAAAGAAGGGAGTAAAAACATTTTCCCCAGTAAGGGAAAAATCCTTTTTTTATCGCCTTAAAGAGAACAAAGAAATCCTTGTCCCTCGGCCCATAGACACCGGGCGGCCGTATAATGGTCACAGGTATCCTGCTCTTAAACTCCCAAACTGCTTTTTCACCCTCAAGTTTGCTCCTGCCATAATTCGAAACCGGCGCAGGCGCTGAATCTTCTGTGACAGGGTTGCCATTACAAACCGGTCCTATTGCTGCAAGACTGCTCAGGAATACGAATCTCTTAAGATTTTGGGTTCTTTCCGCAGTTGCCTGCAATAATTTTCTTGTGTTATCTGAATTGGCGGTGTAGAAGTCTTTTTCGGAAACTGCCTTTGTGAGACCGGCAAGGTGGAAAATATAATCAAAGCCGGCTATTTTACCCGAGTAGGTTTCCAGGGCAGAAAGATCGCCAAAGATATATTTGATATCAAGGTGTTCAAGCCATTTAAGATCAGAGGTTTTTCTTACAAGGCATGTTACTTCATAATCTCTTTTGATCAGGGCTTCAACAAGATGGCTCCCGATAAACCCGGCAGCTCCTGTTACGAGGGCTTTCATCATGTGTCAATATTTTTATTTAAAGAGAGGTTAAGAGTCAAGTCCGAATACTCAGCAATTCATTCCAGACACTTACTAAGAATATCCTTTAGCTCTTCAAGTTTGAATGGTTTCTTGAGAATATATATTCCTTTGTCCCTGAATTCCTGTTCGAGTTCCGATGTAATAAAAGCAGAACATACCACAATCTTCGGTTTCTGAGTAATATTTCTGATTTTTTGTAAAAGGTCTGTGCCGCTTCCCTCAGGCATTCTGAGATCAATAAAAAGAATATCTATATCACCGGAGCTCAGGTTTGCAAAAGCTTCAGTAATATTTGATGTGGTTATGACCTCAAAGCCTTCTTTTTTGAGTGCCCTTTCCAAAAACCATCGCACAAGCTGTTCATCATCAACAACAAGTATTTTCATAATGTTATTTGAGATAAAATAATGTTTTCATGGTTTCTCCTGTAAAAAACCGAACTTCTGCATCCTGTATCTTAAAGCATCTCTTGTCAGGGAAAGGAGCCTTGCTGCTTTTGTCTGGTTCCACTTCGTCTGATCAAGGGCCTGTTTTATGAGTTCTTTTTCGACTTGTTCTATGTTCAATCCGCCTGCCGGTATTCTGATCTGCGTATCCATCAGGTCTTTAACCTGCTCATCGTTTTTAAGAAGCTCAATCGGCAGGTCCTCAGGGCAGATGTAATCTTCACTTTCAAGGATCATAGAACGCTCAATAACATTCCTTAGTTCCCTGATATTGCCGGGCCAATTGTAATTTATAAAGGCCTTTTCTGTTTCTTTCGATATGCCCCTTATGTTCTTCTTGAACTCACTGTTAAATTCATCAATGAAAAATTTTGCCAGCAGAGGAATATCCTCCCGTTTGCTTCTGAGCGGCGGCAAAGTTATGGGTATAACTTTTAACCGGTAATACAGGTCTTCCCTGAAATTTTCTTTTTTGACTTCTTCTGTAATATTCTTGTTGGTTGATGCAATTATCCTGAGGTCAACGACTATGTCTTTAACCCCGCCTATTCTTTTAAATGTTTTACTTTCTATAACTTTCAGAAGTTTGGCCTGTGTAGTGAGTTTCATGTCGCCTATTTCATCAAGGAATATTGTCCCTTTGTCCGCAAGCTCAAAAAGGCCTTTTTTCATATTTTTTGCATCTGTAAAAGCACCTTTTTCATAGCCAAAGAGTTCACTCTCAATAAGGGTTTCCGGCAGAGCAGTACAGTTTATATCCATAAACGGTTTGTCGGCTCTTCTGCTTTCATAGTGAATAGCTTTGGCAATCAAATCTTTTCCGGTCCCGCTTTCACCCTGCAAAAAGATCGTAGTTGCATCGCTCAACGCGACTTTTCTGGCAAGTTCCAGTATCTTAACCATCTCTTCAGATCTGCCTATGATATTCGAAAAACCGTACTTTTTAGAAAACTGGGACCTGAACTGCGAGACTTCCTTTCTTAATGCAACTGTCTCAAAGGCCTTGCCGATAAGAATCTTCAGTTTATCCATGTTAAATGGCTTTTCAACAAAATCATATGCGCCGAGTTTTATGGTTTTTACAGCAGTCTGTATATCTCCAAAAGCTGTTATCATTATAACAATAGCGTTTTTATTTTCTTTCTTTATGCTTTCAAGCACAGTTATGCCTGAGATGTCCGGGAGGTGTATATCAAGGAGTGTAATATCCGGCTGTTCTTCAAAAAATAATTCAAGCCCTGTAGCGCCCTTTTCTGCAGTTACTACAGTATAACCTTCCTTGGAGAGGTTCTGCTGCAATGACCAGCGGAGCAGTTTTTCATCGTCAATTACGAGTATTTTTGCGTTTTCCAAACTAATTCCTCTGCGGAAGAATGACCCTGAAAATGCTTCCGGCGTCAATACTGCTTTCGAGTTCTATCCTTCCTTTATGGGCCTCTATAATATTTCTGCTTATCGCAAGACCAAGTCCTGTCCCCAGATGCTTGGTTGAAAATTTAGGCTTAAATACATTTTTTATCTCTTCCTCTGTCATGCTTTTCCTTGTGTCTGATAAAATTACTTCAACCTCATTGGACTGAGGCTTGATGCAAGAAGCTATTGTCATAGTTCCGCCTTCCGGCATAGAACTTATTGAGTTATGCGCTATGCTCAGCAATGCCTTCTCCATCTGATCAGGATCGATCATCACATCAGGTATATTATCCGATATCAAATTAATTTTCACGCTAAATTTTTCTGCAAGAGTCCTGATAGAAACTCCGACCTTTTCGATAATAGCATTTATATCCGCAAGTATCAAATTCGGTGCAGGGGTTCTTGCATAGAAAAGAAGGTCTTTTACAGCAGTATCAAGGCGCGTTATCTCATCTAAGATTTCATTGCATATCTCCTTTCGAGGATTGTCATCAGGAATATCCTCTGCTATTACCTGCAAAGCGCCGCTTATCCCTGCGAGGGGATTTTTTATTTCATGGGCTACAGCTTCAGCCACTTCGCCAATAGAGGCCATTCTCTCCATCTGCCGGAGACTCTCCTTGCCGCACCTTTCAGTCTCCTCCTTATATTTGTTCAATTTCAAACCCAGGGAATTAAGATTCGAAATGATCATTCCAATCTCATCTTTTCTGTTGGTCGAAATACCTGCGCTGAAATCACCGTCCTCTGCCTTTTTTAGCAAATATCGAATTTCATCAATTGGTTTCTTGAAAAAATACATGTTGGCTAACCAGAACGCAACCACAAGTATTATTAAAGAAAATAGATAGATACCTATTATCCAGGCTCTGGTCCTGTTTATAGCCTCGGTTGCCTCCCTTGCAGAGATCTCAATATTCAGGATACCATTTATTTTTTTTCGGCTGGAGTGGCATTTATAACAAAGCTCCTCATTTTTTACAGCAAAAAAACCTAGATATATTTCCTCTCCGTTCAAGGTCTGAAGACTTAATGCCTGCATGCTGATGTTCTTGGAAAATTGTGATGGCATGTTGTCTTTCCTGCTGCCTGCTTCACCAGGAATTGTTGAAGCTGAAATAAATCCGTCTTCTTTAAGTATTCTTATGGCTTCTATCTCTTCATCAACAAAAGGCTCCAAAAATTTCCGGACCTCTTTTCCTCTCCCTTCGAGCATAAAGGCTCTAAGAGAATTTGTCAGTGTTCCGGCAAGAATTTCGACTTGTTTTTGGTATCCGGCATTGATCTGAGTTTGGCTGATCTCAAAGGCCTGCCATGCAAAAAAACCGAGGACAGTTACTAAAAGAAGGGCGGTTAAAGCTATATGTTTTATATGGAGATTCATTTAATCTTAAAGCCAAACTTGACAAACTCGCAAAAAATCTTTTTTCAAGCTGTCATTCCCGAAGTCCTTAATCGGGAATCCTGTCTTTTCAAATAGTTTAAATGTCCCTGCCTGCCGGCAGGTCTGGATACCCGCCGCTTAAAGCGGGTACTGTTCCTGCTTAAGGCACCTACTTCTGGCTTCGCGGGCATGACGACTTTTTACGAGGCTATCAACCTTACTGCGAGCCGTAAGCATGGAGTCCTGAGAGGAGAAGGTTCACTCCAAGATACGTAAAGATCACAGCCAGAAAGCCAAGGACAGCAACAATAGCAACCCTCTTGCCTTTCCATCCCCTCATTAATCTGCTGTGAAGGAAGAAAGCATACATGAACCATGTAATAAGCGACCAGGTCTCTTTTGGGTCCCAAGTCCAGTATTTGCCCCATGCCTGGTCAGCCCAAATTGCGCCGAATATCAGGCCGCCGAGGGTAAATATCGGAAAACCTATAGCTATGCTTTTGTAGGTAAGTTCGTCGAGTAGTTCATGTGAGATATCGAAACCTGCAATTATTTTTTTGAGTATGCCGCCGTATGCCCAGATCAGGAAAGTCATCCCCACTGCTATTGCGTAACTTAATACTGATATAGCTGCCTGATCACTGCGGAAAGATGCCTTGAACAAATAGCTCTTTACAAGTTCCTCAGGCCTACTAAAAAAAGACTTATAACTAAGATAATCAAGTCCGAGCGCACCGAGTACTATTACGAAAAGACTTAGCATTAAGGTCCAGAAGATATATGCCGGCTCAGTTCTTTTTTCTGTCCTTACAATAAGATACATCAACCCTGTGCTGAAGGAGACAGAAAACAAGGCATACGCAATGAAACTCATTATGACATGCACAAGCAGCCAGTTGCTCTGCAGGGCAACTGGCTGCTTGTGCATGTCATAATGAGTTTCATT
>Ga0154444_1187_pt1 | contig 13514 bp, 14 predicted proteins | sample RifGroC2_FD_105637 | JGI IMG/M metagenome (GOLD analysis project Ga0154444, IMG submission 105637) | Nitrospirae bacterium GWC2_42_7
ATAGGTTTTTTCTTTTTTATGGAATTCAATATTATAATCCATCTTCTTTACTTTTAATCCCCTGTCTTCAAATAATGACCTTATTGAAGCTTCATCTCCTGTTTCATCAACTGTCAGCGTTATGTGTCTGTATGCCATGCCAGGCATCCTTGCCTCTACTAATCTCAAGAACCATAATGAAAAAAAAGTGATGATAAACCCTGTGACTCCTGCCACATACTGTCCGGCCCCTATCGCAAGGCCGATAGCAGCAACTATCCAGATACATGCCGCAGTTGTTAGTCCCTGTATCGAAAATCCTGTCTTCAGGATCACTCCTGCACCGAGAAAACCTACGCCTGTCATCGCACCGGCTGCGATCCTTGTTGGGTCAATCCTGGGGGACAAGGGATTTGAAGTAAAAAAATTCTCTGAGATCAACATTAAAAGCACACATGAAACACAAACCAGAAGCTGTGTCCTGAAACCTGCAGGCCTTCCATGTATCTGGCGTTCAAACCCGATTATTCCTCCAAGGAGAGTGCCTATGAGAAGCCTTGAGATTATTTCATAATCAGTTATCATTTCGCCTTTATCTTAACAAATTTTCTTTTTCCTGACTTAAAGATATACTCACCGCTTGGGATCTTCATATCAGGATCTTCTATTTTATTTTCGTCGATCTTAACTCCGCCTTGTTTTATAAGTCTCACAGCCTCGCCTGTGCTCTGGCTTATCCCGGAGAGTTTCATGATCTTCGGCACCCACATCCGGTCTTCTTCCCATGCAAGTTCGAAAACCGGAATATCTTCAGGAACACCTTTGTCTTTAAATATATGTTCAAATCCTTCTTTTGCCAGCGAGGCCGCATCTTTTCCCCAGTACCTTTCAACTATCTCTAATGCAAGGTCTTCCTTGGCCTTCTTCGGATGAACATCTCCTGTTTTTAAACCTTCCTTTAAGACATTTAACTCATCAAGGGAAATATGGCTAAGGAGGTCATAATATTTGAGCATCAGCTCATCTGTTATTGACATCAATTTCCCGAACATTTCCTGAGGAGATTCATCAATTCCTATATAATTGCCGAGGCTCTTTGACATTTTATTAACGCCATCAAGACCTTCCAGCAGAGGCATCATGATAACTACCTGCTCTTCAACACCCATTGATCTCTGTATGGACCTTCCCATCAAGATATTGAATTTCTGGTCTGTTCCCCCAAGTTCAATATCAGCTTTCAGGGCTACTGAATCATATGCCTGGAACAACGGATAGTAGAATTCAATTATTCCTATCGGCTGCTGGTTCTTGAACCTCTTTTTGAAATCATCCCGTTCGAGCATTCGGGCAACTGTTTCATGAGCGCCGAGCTGAATAATTTCCATGGCGCTCATTTTGTTCAGCCACTCGCTGTTGAATTTTATCTCTGTCTTCTGAGGATCTAGTATTTTAAAAACCTGCTCTTTATAAGTCTCTGCATTTTTTAAAACGTCTTCATGTGTCAGGGGCTTTCGGGTCTCGCTCTTGCCTGTTGGGTCACCTATCATGCCGGTAAAATCACCTATGAGAAAGACCACCTCATGCCCCAGCTCCTGAAACTGCCGCATCTTTTCGAGAAGTACTGTATGTCCAAGATGAATATCAGGCGCAGTAGGATCAAAACCTGCCTTAACTATAAGAGGTTTATTTTCTTTGTGGGATTTTTTGACCTTCCAGAGGAGCTCTTTTTCGCTGATTATCTCAACAGCGCCTCTTTTAATTATCTCTATCTGTTTTTCAGGTTCTAACATCGAAATTATCATAACCTCTTGAGGCAAAGACAGTCAATTTGCCACAAGAATTGCTTGTAGTAAACTCCTGTACTTGTTATCATTTATTCATGAAGAGTTTGATTAAATATTTGCTTCTTGTTCTGTTGGGTATGGCGATCGGTTACTTTGCTTTTGCTGCGGAAAAACCCGCTGATTCCGGAAAGAAATTCAAACAGGACATGAAAGAAGCAGGCAAAGATCTTAAGAGCGCTGCCGGAGATCTGAGGGATAAGGCCAAAGAAGACATTGAAACAGTAAAAGAAAAAGCAGAAAAAAAATTAGAAAAGGCAAAAGACAAAACAGAAAAAACCTTTAAAGAAAAGATGGGTGATTTTCAGGAGAAAATGAAAACCGGCTGGAAGAAACTAAAAGAAAAAGCCTCTGAAAACTGGGATAAATTCCGCAAAGCCATTGGGCTGGATTCTTGACAAACTATCACTGCACTCCATATAATTTTGAATAACTATGGCATATAACATACAGGAACTTTATGATCTCGGCATTAAACTCTTCGATGAAGGCAAGCTTGCTGAAGCAGAACCGATCTTAAAAGAAGTTATAATGCATAATCCAAAGTTCGCTGATGTCCATAACAAGCTAGGCATAATATCCAACCTCAAGGGCGAGCTCAAAAAAGCATCCGAATATTTTGAGAAAGCTCTTGAACTTAATCCAAGATATACAGAGGCTTCTCTTAATCTCGCTGTAACATATAATGACCTTGGTGAATTCAAAAAAGCCCGGGATGTTTTTTCGATGGCAGCCCAGATCGCCCGTCCTGACCCTGATACTGTTGACCCGTATATTGCAGGAAAGCTCGCCAATGAACATTACAAGGTCGGCAATATCTACCTTGAATTTAATATGAATGATGAGGCTATTGAGGAGTACCAGAAGGCGATTAAACTCCATCCCAAGCTTGCTGATGTTCACACAAAACTCGGTATTGCCCTGAGAAACAAAGGCCTTGTTGAAGATGCAATAGTCCATTTTGTGAAAGCAAAGGTGATCAATCCGAACTATGGGCCTGCATGGATCCAGCTCGGATTGAGTTATTATATGCAGGGACTTACAGGCCTCGCCTTTGAGGAATGGGAAAAAGCACTCGAATTCAACCCTGACCTGAAGGAAGCCGATACCTATATAAAGCTTCTCAAAAAAGAGGAAAAGTAATACGAAGTGTCCCTGCTTGATGTAAGGGATTTAAATATTTCTTTCAAGTCTTCCGGCAGATCCATCCCTGTTGTATCAGATCTCAATTTCCGGATAGGAGAATCCGAGATCTTCGGCCTTGCTGGAGAGAGCGGCTGCGGAAAAAGCATTACAGCGCTTTCTATTATGGGAATCCTTCCGCAAAACTCCTTTGCAGAAGGAGAGATTCTTTTTAAAGATAGAGACCTTCTGAAGCTCAAAAAAGAACCCATGAGACAATTAAGAGGCAGCGAAATATCTATGATATTTCAGGAGCCCATGACCTCACTTAACCCTGTGCTTACTGCCGGATACCAAATAGCTGAAACCCTTATTACACACCGTAACATGTCCAAGAAAGAAGCTATGGACAGGGCAGTTGAACTGCTCAAGGATGTCAGGATACCTTCTCCTGAACTAAGGATCAAAGAATATCCTCATCAGATGTCAGGAGGAATGAGGCAACGTGTAATGATCGCTATGGCAATAGCATGTAATCCCTCTCTTCTCATAGCTGACGAACCAACAACAGCTCTTGACGTTACAATACAGGCACAAATCCTTGATCTCATCCATGGATTAAGGCAGGAACGCAAGATGTCCATAATGTTCATCACCCATGATCTCGGTATAATTTCAGAAAATGCTGCGAGGGTCGGCATAATGTATGCAGGAAAGATCGTAGAGACTGCTGAGACCAATGAGATATTTAATAACCCCTGCCACCCTTATACGATCGGTCTGCTCGAATCTCTTCCAAAAGAGCGGGGCAGGCCGCTTAATCCGATCCCGGGGCATGTGCCGCAGCCCGAGGAATTCTCGAATGCATGCAGATTTTCAGACAGGTGCAAATTCGCTGAAGATGAATGCAGTGCTAAGGAGCCTGAACTTATCGAGGTCTCACAAGGCCATTTTGTAAGATGCCGTCTGCCGAAGGGGAAAAGATGGAACTCCTGAATGTAAGCTCACTGAAAAAACACTTTGAGGCCGGAAAGACATTTGGAGGCAGCAAAAGCCTTGTTAAAGCAGTAGATGGAATTGACTTTTCAGTTAGTGAGAACAGTGTTCTGGCCCTTGTCGGAGAAAGCGGGTGTGGCAAATCAACGGTTGCAAGGCTTGTGCTCCGCCTTTTAGATCCGACCTCAGGTTCTGTTTTATTTAATGGAGAAAATATTTTTAAATTTGGCAAGAGTTCTTTGCAGTCTTTCAGAAAATCCGTCCAGATAATTTTTCAGGACCCTTTTGCTTCATTGAACCCGAGGAGAACTGTTTATGACACTGTTTCTGAGCCATTGCAGATACACAGGATAGTGCCTGGATCTCAAATGAAAGATGCTGTTGTGGAGATCCTCGGGAAAGTTGGGCTCAGGCCCGAGATATTAGACCGCTACCCTCATGAATTCAGCGGAGGACAAAGACAGCGTATATGCATAGCAAGGGCTCTTGCTGTGTCACCGAAGCTGATAGTTGCTGACGAGCCGCTCTCTGCACTTGATGTCTCGATACAGGCACAGATCATTAATCTTCTGCAAGACCTCAGAAAAGAATCCGGCATAGCTTTTCTTTTTATCAGCCATGACCTGAGGGTTGTCCGGTATTTCAGCGATATGGTGGGCGTAATGTATCTCGGGAAAATAGTCGAGCACTCAAAAACAGAGGATATATTCAGGGAACCGATGCATCCCTATACAGAGATCCTTCTTGCTTCAGCGCCGAAGATCAGGAGTAATCAGGAAATATCAGTTAGTAGTGATGGGTCAGAAAAAGATCGTGCACGCACTACTTATCAAGCATTTAGAGCAGCTGACTTGGGAGAGGTGCCGAGCCCCATGAACATTCCTGAGGGCTGTCCATTTCATCCGAGGTGTCCAGAGAGGTTTGAACCGTGCGACAAAATAGTTCCGCAGTTAAAAGAAAATCAAGGCAGGCTTGTTTCATGCCATTTATGGAACCCATACTAATCAGAGCTTCTCTATCTTCTTTTTGATCTCAGGATCTGTCCAGTCATATTCACCATGGAATTTCTCGATGATAATACCGTTCCTGTCTATTAGAAAAGTGGTTGGCATCGAAAAAACCTTGTACTGTTTTGAGGTAATACGCTTTTCGTCCATAAGTATTTTGAAGTCAAAACTGTTCTTGCGGAGATAATCCTTCACATAGCTGATCGAGTCATCAGTCGAAATAGCTATTATTTCGAGCCCCTGTGCTTTCATTTCCGTATATAGTTTGTTAAATGACGGCATTTCATGTTTGCATGGCGGGCACCAGGTAGCCCAGAAATTCAGCAGAACAACCTTGCCTTTAAAAGAAGAAAGGGCAACATCCTTTCCATTGATGTCTTTTAATACGAAATCCGGGGCTTTAACGTTTACAAATTTGTCTGCGTCAAAAGGTGAAACAGCCTCTTTATTTAAGCCTGTCTGTGAACCAGGGGCCATTGCAGTTAATAAAAAAAGAGATATGATCAAGACAGCTTTTTTCATGGCTATGTTTTTATTTTACTTTTTATATGTACCAGTTAGCAACATCTGCTGCCGAAAATACAATTCATCCTAAGTTAATCTTGTTGCCGAAAAATCCTTTAAAATATGCAATACTTTTACAATCTCGTCTGTTTTGGGAAGTGTTGCAAATATTTTATTAATGTAGTCTCTTTCAAGAAGCAATCTGAAAGATGTCCTGAAATTAAGATCAAAGATCCAGGAAAGCTGCATGAGCTTAAAGTCATTTAGCGACTTAAGGCTTGAGAGCGTTGCGAGTTTTTTCTCAAAGAGACATGAAATAATTTCTTTGGAATATTCCGGCAGGTCAGGAAGACCAAGACTGACTGCTGAAGGCCTGTCTTCTTCTTTTGTCTCAAAGTACTCTGTAAAAACCCTGTAAATATCAAGCTTGTCCGCATCCCGTATCAGTTTTATTAAAAGGAGTGCATCCGGCTCCTGGAGAGCAGGAACAGAAAAGGCATTATGAAATTTAACTGCATTGACGATCAACTCCTGCTCAGTGAGCGGCAGGGACTTGAGGACATTCTTTTCAACAAGGATCTCTGCGCCGAGTTTTCCATGATTAACAGAAATACTGTCTCTGAATGTCTTGTATTTTGCATATTGAGAAAATCTGCCGACATCATGGAAAAGAGCTGTTGCCCCGGCCAACAGTATGGAATTCCGGCTTAGCTGTTCCTCCTCTGCAATCCGGGTAATATTTTCTAATACATTAAATGTATGGAGTTCCTTGAGGGATATATTCCTCTGGTCTTCTTTGTCGGAAGTGTAAAAAAACCCGCAATAATCAGAAAACCATTTTTTCAGATCTATCAAGTCTTCATTTGTCATGAATTATCATCTCCTGCAAAGATTTTTAACAGCAAAGTTACTAATGCATTCGTTAGGAAGCAAAGATCAAATCACCCTCCCCTTCATCCCCTCCTCTATGAGCCGTTGGCTTCGAGCCATCGGCCCTCAAGGGAGGGGGACATCTTTTGACATCCTCGCCCCTTGGTGGAGAGGGGTGTCTTTTTGCTTTTGAGCTTGTTCGTATTTAATAGTTTAGCATGAATGATTATATCCATTAAAAGATGATATATTATCAAAACAATGAATATTTTCTCTGTAAGCCCCAGGAAGGAATCAGCGCTTATTGAAAAAATGGCGTCTTTGAATATTCGAGAGGAGGATATTCAGGAGTCGTTTATTCGTTCAGGCGGAAAAGGCGGTCAGCATGTAAACAAGACTTCGTCTTGTGTTTATCTCAAGCACATTCCTACCGGCATTGAGGTCAAATGCCAGAAGGAACGTTCACAGTCCCTGAACAGGTACAGGGCAAGGACCATTCTGACAGAAAAGATCGAGACCATTATAAAGGGAAAAGCGAGCGAAGAACAGCAAAGAATAGAAAAGATCAGGCGCCAGAAGAGAAGACGCTCAAGAAAAGCAAAAGAAAAAATGCTTGCAGAAAAGAAATTTACTTCTACCAAGAAAAAACTCCGCTCACGCAGTTTTGATAATAATGATTAACAGGCTTCAGAAAATTTACACGCTTCTTTTTGATGCCTTTGGACCACAGCGCTGGTGGCCGGGGGAAACGCCTTTTGAAGTTGCTGTGGGCGCTATTCTTACCCAGAATACAAATTGGGGGAATGTGGAAAAGGCGATCATTAATCTCAAGCAGGCAGGCAAACTGGATCCGGAGGCCCTGCATAAAATTTCTCATGAAAAACTTGCTTTGTTAATAAAACCAGCCGGATATTTCAATATCAAATCAAAAAGACTTAAGAACTTTATCTCTTTTTTTATGAAAGAATATGACGGAAATATTTTGAATATGAAGAAGGAGAAGGCAGAGAAAATAAGGGAAAAACTTCTTTCAGTTAATGGCATCGGGCCTGAGACAGCAGATTCGATAATTTTATATGCGCTCGACAAACCTGTTTTTGTTATCGATGCCTATACAAAGCGTGTACTTTCAAGACATAATATTAAAAAACTTGATGCATCTTATGATGAATATCAAGAACTTTTTCATTCAATGCCAAAAAAAGATGTTCAGCTTTTCAATGAATATCATGCTTTATTAGTAAGGCTCGCTAAGGAGAATTGCAGGACTAAACCTGTATGTGCAGACTGTCCGCTCGAAAGGATGAAATAGCATGGCAAGGATAATCACACAGGTGCTTGTTGGTTTAATGCTTTTATTTGGTGTAGTTACCCTATTGCCAAAGTCTTATATCGAATTCAGGGCAAAAAGGCCGGCTAAGGGATTGCTGTATGCCCTGCTCGGCCTTCTCGCTCTTTACTTCTCATCAATGGCTTTTTTTTACGCATATCTAAATATCTGACATTGAACTGTCAGGATTTTAAAATATTTTTCAGTAAAGCTTCCTTATATCATGCTTTTTGTTATGTTTCTTGCTGTAGAGCATCTCACTGTTTTCATCAAGTTTCTTTTCCAGTTTTTCTTGTTCTTTTGAAGTAAGTATGCCATCAGACTTCATCTTCTCATACCTCTTACTGATATTGTTGAGGTTGTCCTGCAAAATACCTGCTTCGTGCCTTGTAAGTTCACCTGATGCAATGCCCTGGTCTATCCTTTTTTGCTGGTTGTCTATCCGGCCATGAAATGAATTTCTCTCATAATAATCAGTTCTCCCCTGATAGGACGGCCTTTCCTGTGAAACAACACAGGCTGTAGCCAATGATAATAATCCAGCACTAACAATAAAAACAGCTATTTTCTTCATGTTCTCCTCCTGTTTAAAGGTGTGATATTAAATAATCAGGTTTAAAAGCATTTTACCACACTCATCACTATCCTGAAACATTGAACAGATAAAGATCTTTATTATTACATCGGCTACTCTTTTCCTGTAATAACCTTCTGTATTGTGTTTATTAATTCACTCATTTTATATGGTTTGACTAATACGCCGCAAAATCCATATTTTTTAAAATCAACCATTATCGGATCATTTGAATACCCACTCGAAACAATTGCTTTAATATCAGGGTATAGTTCTTTTAATATTTTTATTGCCTTTTTCCCGCCCATACCCCCAGGTATGGTCAAGTCCATAATGACCACATCAAAACATTCTCCGGATTCTTCAGCTTTTTTGAAGAGATCAATTGCCTCTGCTCCATTTTTTGCAAATCCAACCTTATATCCGCTATTACATAAAATTCTTTCCGCAATGCTCCTCACCATCTCTTCGTCGTCCATGACAAGTATTTTGCCGGTGCCTTTGATCTGTTTTTTTTCAGTCTTGCTTTCTATTACCAGCTCTTTTTCTGAAGCAGGCAGATAAATATAAAAAGTAGTGCCTGTATCCGGCTCAGATTTTACACTGATTATTCCATTGTGTCTTCTGATAATTGAATATGCTATCGCAAGTCCGAACCCGCTTCCTGTTGGTTTGGTGGTGAAATACGGGTCAAATATTTTACTCAAAAATTCATTGTTGATACCTGTTCCATGATCCATGATTGCTATCTGCACATATTTACCATACTGCAATGGCAGACTGCTTTCATGGTCAATTACTCTGTTGCCGGCAAAAACAAAAACTATTCCTCCGTCAGGCATAGCCTGTACAGCATTGACAACTATGTTATGAATTACCCGGCTTATCTGTCCTTCATCGATCTCTACCGGCCACAAGTCATCAGAAATAGAAAATTCAGACTTTATGTTCGAGCCGCTCAACATAAAGAGAGTGCAATCTGTCAATAAGCCGGCGATTGAAACAGTTTTTCTTATAGGAGAGCCGCCCTTCGAAAAAGTAATCAGCTGATTAGTCAAATCTCTTGCTCTAAGAGATGCCTTCTCAGCTTCTGTCAGTATTTCAAAGGCGCTGCCTGAAGGATCTGAATTGATTTTTGCAAGTGAAATATTGCCCAGAATAGCTGTAAGAAGATTATTGAAGTCGTGAGCAAGTCCTCCGGCAAGAAGGCCGATCGATTCGAGTTTCTGTAGTTTCAGAACTTCTTCCTCATATTGTTTCAAGGTGGTAATATCCTGAAGTGTTTCAATAGCAGCCTTTATCTTTCCGCCTTTATTATGAATAGGCGCTGCATCAAAAATAATATAACGCTGCCCTGCAGGCAGATTCGGATACCAGCCTTCAGCGCGAAGGCCGTTTGATATCAGAGATGATTTGCCGTAAGTAGTATAGTGATCCGACATTTTCTCATTGATTCCATCAATAATAATATCTGCAACTGTCGGCCTCTTCTTTTCATAAAATGCCTTCCAGTGATCTGTTGTACCGAGAATGTCTGATGAACTTATGCCTGTAAGCACTTCACATGCCTTATTCCAGTAAACAACTCTATGCTCAGTGTTAATTACAAAGGTTGCCACAGCAGAATATTGCAAAAGATTTTCATAAAATTCCTTCTGTTCTTTTAAATCCTTCTCTACACTCTTGAGCTTGAATTCTAATGTTGTTTTTTCATCATCACGCTCATGTTTATTCATTTTATGAGGCTCCTTTTTTGCCCTCATGTTTATTTTGACAAATACCTGTGCATATGTCTAATATATTGATAGTATTTAATTGATATATTATAAGTATGGAACTACGACATCTTAGATACTTTGTTGCAGTAGCTGAAGAGCTGCATTTTACAAAAGCAGCTGTGCGGCTTCACATCGCACAACCTCCCTTAAGCCAGCAGATCCATAACCTCGAAGAAGAACTTGGAATAAAACTTTTTGAAAGGGTCAAACGAACTACACGCTTGACTGATGCCGGTATTTGCTTCTTTAAAGAAGCAAAGCAGATACTTCTTCATGTTGAACAGGCATCTGAAACTGCACGAAGGGTCGATCGCGGAGAAACAGGCCGTTTGGCTGTTGGTTTTGTAGGGTCTGTGGTCCATACTTTTCTGCCTAAAACATTTAGGCTTTTCAGGGAACGTTTTCCACATGTTGAGCTTGTGTTATATGAACTCAATTCAAACGAACAAGCAAAGGCTATTCTTGATAAGCGTTTTGATATTGGTTTCCTGTATCCCCATTTTCATGATGACAGGCTTCAGTTGCAGACAATTGTTCGTGCACCTTTTGTAGTTGCTATGCCAAATAAACATATATTATCCAGCCTTAAAAAAATAGATATTAAGGAATTAGCTCAGGAGCCTTTTATTGTATTAACAAGATCATCAGAACCTGTTATCCGTGACACTTTTATAAGTATGTGCCATTCTGCTGGGTTCAGTCCCAAAATAGCACAGGAAGCAAGCCAGATACAAACAGTACTTGGTATTGTGGCTTCCGGTTTAGGAATTTGTCTCGTTCCTGACCACATAAAAAACATAAAGCGGCCTGGAGTGCTGTACAAACCTCTCTCAGGCTCGCCTCCAATAGTTGAGCTTGCTGTTGCATGGAGAGATGATAGCCATTCCCCTCTTATAGAGTCATTTGTAAGGGTAACAACAGAAGTAATCAAGCAGTAATTAAACTTACGATTAAGAACCAATCTGATAAATACATTAAGAACAAAATTAAGTTTTCTCTGTAACGCATTATTCTTAAAGTATTTTATTGACTTTTTTTCTTTAAAATGTTTTAATTTTTAGTATGGTTTCGCCTTTTAGTCTGATAAAAGAAGAAAGGCCGTCTATTCTGGTTGTTGACGACGTAGAGTCCAACCTTGAATTAATGGAGGCAGTTTTTCACAGAGCAGGCTTTCTTGTACATAAAGCTCTGGGGGCAGAAAGTGCATTAGAGATCTACAGCAAACATCCTATCGATATTGCGATCCTTGATGTTATGATGCCCGGCATCAATGGATTTGAATTATGTAAATCATTTAAACATCTATCCAAAAAACAGTTCTTCCCGATTATCTTGCTTACAGCGCTGAGTGACACTAAAAGCAGGATCACAGGGCTTGAAGCTGGCGCAGATGACTTTATAAGCAAACCCTTCGAAACATCAGAATTGATCACCAAGATCAAATCCCTGCTAAAGCTAAAGGCTTTGCATGAGGAGCTTGATCATTCAGAAAATGTAATAATGACACTTGTAGTTGCTATGGAAGCAAGAGACCCTTACACAACAGGCCATTCTACAAGGGTCGGAGAACTCGCTAAAGAGTTTTCATCTTATCTCGGGTTTCCACAAAAGGATCAGGAGATAATGAAAAAAGCAGGGATACTTCATGATATCGGAAAGATAAGCTTGAGTGAAACGATCTTGAGCAAGCCTGGCAAACTTACTGAAGATGAAGCAAAGCTGATAAAAAAACATACCCTAATCGGAGAGGATATATGCCGTCCTCTGATGTCTCTCAGTGGGGTGCTCCCTGCAATAAGAGGGCATCATGAAAGGTGGGACGGCTCAGGATTCCCTGATAGTCTTTCTGGTAATGATATTCCTCTTATGGCAAGGATACTCTCTGTTCTGGATTCATTTGATGCAATGGTGTCCATAAGGCCATACCGTCAAAAGAGATCATTAGAAAACACGATAAGAGTTATGGAAACAGAACGATACTCTGGACAATGGGACCCTGAACTTACAGGGTTCTTTCTTAAAATGCTTAATTTTACCGGAGGCAACGGATACGGGCATGTTTAGAATAGCCATCGCTGGGGGCGGGATTGGGGGCAGTGCGCTTATTTCTCTTCTGAGAGGGGACCCTAATGCTGCTCTCGTAGGGATCTATGAACCAAAACAGGAAGCGCCCGGAGTTATTCTTGCCGGAAAATGGAATATACCGGTTTTCTCTGAGATCAAATCTCTTGTTGCTGCTAATCCTGAAATCGTCCTGAATCTGACCGGAAACATAGAAGTCAGCAATGAGATAAGAAAGGTTTTTAATGATAAAATCGAGGTCATCGAGGGGATTGGAGCAAGATTTATATGGGAGATAATAGAAAAACAGAAAAGGGCCAGGATAGAAGTAATAAAAACAACTGCAGACCAGAAGACTTTGTACAATCTTGCAGCCAAACTGTGTTCATCTGATTCTGTAAAAGATTTTTATGAAATGATGCTCTCAAGAGCGCTCGATATCGCAGATGCCCCGGCAGGCAGCATTGTTTTATATGAGAACAGACAGATGAAGCTGACAACTTCAAAAGGACTCAGCAAAAAATTCACTGAAAACACTGCATGGGATGTATTGCCAGGAGGGCTTACTGATAAGATACTTAAGGATAAAGAGTTTGTCGAGATATCCGACACCCTCAAGGTTGAATTTATAAACAACCCTGCTATCGCCAATGAGAAGATAAGGTCTATTCTGGCCTGTCCTATAATGCTCAGGGGAGAAGTTGCCGGCGTACTGTACATTGACGATTTCAAACCAAGGCAATTCTCCGAGAGGCAGAAGACGTCGCTGAATCTGGCAACCGGCATAATTTCGACTGCAATAGACAGATTTTTACTTATGCGGGGCCTTGAGGAATACAAAACAAAATTCTCCAATCTTATAGAATCATGCAATGACATTGTGCTGATAACAGATCCAAATGGGCTTGTAATATCAGGCAATGAATCTGCCCGTGAGCTTTTGGGATATTCATCAGAAGAACTTCTCGGCAAAACAATAACTTCAATAATAAAGAACGGGGATACCGCCAGTTCGATCAAAAAAGCGTTAGAACATAAATCAGGCTTTAAAGGCAACGAGATCACAATCATTGACTCTAAAGGAAGGGAGCTTTTTGTTAAACTCAATGCTGTTATCCTTAATGATAAGAACGAAAATCAAACCGGCACTATTTTTGTGCTTCACAGCATTAATGAAGAACTTGACCTGAAAAATGCCCTTCAGCACAAAACAGGTGAACTTGAAGAATTGAACACAAACCTTGAAAAAAAGGTACTGCAAAGGACCGAAGAGCTCGAAAAGACAAACAAAGAACTTGAAAGGATGAACCAGTTAAAAGGCCGCTTCATATCCAACATCAGCCATGAACTCAGGACCCCGCTTAACTCAATATTGGGCTTTTCCAATGTACTGATAGAAAAGACTTTCGGCTCCCTGACCACTAATCAGGAACGATATTTGCACAATAT
>Ga0154444_1188_pt2 | contig 13266 bp, 9 predicted proteins | sample RifGroC2_FD_105637 | JGI IMG/M metagenome (GOLD analysis project Ga0154444, IMG submission 105637) | Nitrospirae bacterium GWC2_42_7
ATTTCCCGAACCATGTTTTGGTTATTCCCAGATCATATGGAGATGATACTGTATACATATACTCTATCCTCGGCTCCAGCGGAGGCGGAGGCCAGAATATCTTAACATCAGGTCTTGCAATCTCTCCTGTTGCTGCACAGCCAGCAATAAGCGCCAGCAAAAACACAAAAGCACTTGTAGTTCCCATACTTATCTGAAATCGCTGTTTTGTCACTTTGCTTGCCCTGCAAAAAAATCTCTCCATTAGAACGGCCTGGTTGCCCTAAGAAATATAACCCTTTTATTAATTATATTCCCATTGTCGTCCCGGCTGGATATATTATATTCTCCATGCAGATAAAGCTTTCTGATACGGTAATTGAGAGATGTCAATATCTCATTGGACTTCGAGGTGTTCCCATCCGAAGAAGTCATTGTCTGTGTTGCTGCCACGGTCAGATAAAAGTTCCTGTAAAGATCAATTTTCAGATTTTCATTCAGTATCAGTGAGTTGGAAGATGAACTGCCTGATCTATAAGCTGAATACTGGGCTGTTGCAGAAAATGTCGAGTATCGGGTCGGCCTTGCATATAATCCTGCATTGAGTACAAATGAAAGTCCATTAGATGAAGCGCCCTCACTTGGCATATTAATGGAATAACCAAGACTTGCCGAGCTTGTAAGGGTAAATTTTCTGAAGGACCTTGAGGCCGAAATACCTAGGGAGATACTATCGTTAATACTCCCTTCAGTGTCTGCTGTTCCTATCAGTTCTCCATAATAACTATATAAAAAAAGGCCATTAGTCCTTTGGTATGTTTCGTATCGCGAGCCGTAACTCAAATACAATGCATAAGAATGCGATGAAGAACCGGTTGCGGAATTCATTGAAGAACTTAATCCTGTACCGGCATAAGCAGTCAGGATAGATGAATCAAAACGCTTGGAATAATGATAGTTGTAATTGGCGCCCAGATTAGCCTCATATTTATTTTGAGTATCCTCGTTCTCTCGTGTATATCTATTATAGGACAGATTTCCGTTAAACGTTAAATTTTTCGAGTAATTGTAGATATTACTGGTCCTGATATCATGGCTTGTTGATTTTACATTATGATCATCAAGCATGCTAAAGGCATAACTGTTATAAGAGTAGAATTTCTCGGTCCGGCGTTGCAGGCTAAATGAAAAATGTGTGTCCTTATTGGTATCTGACTTATAAAATACAAGGTCTGCATATGCAGAGAAAAAATTAAAGAGATCTCTTTGAGCAAAAAGGCTCAGCCTCTGGGATTTCCCGGTATCAGATGAGGAACCGCTGTCTGTTTTGTATTTCTGTAATTCATATTGCACACCCCATGTTATACCTAGTCCAAAGTCAGAACTTGAGCGATGGCTAAGGTTTGTGTTATTGTTGTTATTGTTCAGATTTGAATTATTGTTGCCTCCATTGTTGCCTCCATCTTCACTATTATCTTCTGTATTATCATTATTACTGTTGTTGTTCCTGTTATTGTTCCTGAAATTATTTCTGTTATTGTTCCTGAAATTATTCAAAAAACTCCCCCTGTCAAAATATGGTGAACCTCTTAAACTGATCGTAAAATAATCAAAAGTAGACTCTGTTTTTCCTGTGTTTTGATTGTCACGCTCATATATTGAATGGGAATGTGCTATTGAAAACATTTTATTTGTCCTGGATGAATAGCTCCATCTAGAACTAAACTGCGTTATTGTTGTTGTATTATTCAGGCCGAGAAAACCGTCAAGGGTCGACGTTGACCTGCTCGCATTCAGGGATAATGGAAATCTGGTCATGGGAAATATTAAGGATTCGAAATTAAAACCAATACCCCTGCTGTCACTCTTTGGGGTCTGCTTGTAAAAACTAAAATATATCTCTGATCTAAATAATGCCAGCCTCGGCCTCCATATATACCCTGAAAGTCCGAGGCTATACTGCATTCCAAAGGTTTTCTGTTCCTCTTTAGCGCCATTGACTTCCCCTGAATAGTTTCTATATGAAAAATCAGCAATTCCATAAAAACGGTACCGTTTTGAATGATCCCAGCGGGATTGCGCTCCGGCAAGAGACGGCAGTAAAACAAGAACAAGCAAAACCAATAATAATAATTTTCCCTTTTTCATTATTTATCTGAATTCCGGATCAAAAATCTCCATTTTCGTGTTTTTCATCAGAGAATTCATGAAATTAACATAATTCTCTTCTCTCTTTGAACTAATAAGCTGTCTTTTAGCTTTTTCTTTTACATTCTCAAAAGATGGCGTCTCGCCAAGGATCTTTTCTCCAGCCTTGACAATGCTGTAACCGTACATCGTTTTCGCAGGCCCTCCTGTTTCGCCTTCATTCAAAGAAAAAGCAAGCTCTTCAATTTCGGGTTCGAGCCTTCCCTTATGAATAAATCCAAGGTCGCCTCCCTTTAAACTATAATCATCCTTAGAGTACTGCATGGCAAGAAGGGAGAAGTCTTCGCCTGCTTTTGCCCTCTTCACAATATCTTCTGCCAGTTTCAATGCCTTCTCGCGAGCATCCTGATTAGAAGACGGGGCCACTCCGATCATTATATGAAAGATCCTTACCCTGTCAGGCTCCTTGAAACTATCTGAGTTATTATTGTAAAATTTCTTTATCTCTTCATCTGTTACAACAGCTTTTTCAAAAACCTCTTTTTTGATCAGTTTATCTACTGCGAGTTCCTTCTTAATAATATTCCTGTAATAAGCAATTGTCATGCCATTCTTTTTAAGAATATTTTCAAGATTTCTCCGTGTCTTGAATGTCTTAATATCCTCTTGCTCCCGCTTGTTGATTTCATCTGTATCAGGAAGAAGTCCTCTTCTGACAGCTTCAGTATAAATTAATTCTCTCTTCTTGATATTTTCGAACGCCTGTTTTCTTGCGGCCTTTTTATTTTCTTCAGGCACAGCGCCATGGACATAAGTTTTTGGTATAAGCCTTTCGGTTTCAAGTTCGATATCTATTGATGTTATGCTGCCTTCTCCTATTTTTGCTATTATCTTTTCCTCAGCAAAACTGCTCGAAGATTGACAAAAAATACATAAAAACAGAACCGGAATAGTTTTAAAATAAATTAGTTTAATTTTTTCCTCCTTTCAAAAAAAACATTTCTACATTATAACCACATATTTAGCCTGAAAATGACCTAAAAAATCAACAAAAAAAAGGGATACCTGAAAGGTATCCCTTTTGAGCAACTTAATAAAACCTACTACTTACAGTGACATGAGAGACACAATCCACTGCCTACGTTGTTAACTTTCAGGAACGGAGAATATCCTGACTGAGTACCGCCATAGTAAATATGCGCTCCATGGCATGATGAACACTGGAACTGATTGCTTGGTGTAAGTTTTGCACTGATTGATGTTGCTGTAGGATAATCAGTAACAAATTGCCCAATAGCAGTTGCATAGTTTCCAGTTACACAAGTAGCTACAGTAGCTGGATCAACTAGTCCACCATCAAGATTCGCCAGTGCTGTGTCATAAGTAAAGTTCACAGGATGGTCATTAGAAAGATCTGTTCCGATATTCGCGTTTGTGCTTATCGTTGTCATGAAACCAGCATTCGACATTGTAGGATTAGCACCGATATCATTCGAAGGATTGTAAAGCGAGTTAACAGCCTGCGTTCCATCATGACAGCTCATGCAGAGGTTTGACAAAGCGGTCCCGTTTCCAGAAAGCTCAACTTGAGTACCCTGTCCCTGCGGTGCAGCTCCAGCATTAAATGTCGTGCTGTTATACATGCCATAACCATCAGTTTTTGTCGACAACGAGTGGTTCCATAGTGGGTCTGTACTAATGCCTGTTGCCTGGTGAGGGGTATGGCAAAATACACATATCTGGTCCTCATTTGAAGACTTATAGCTGCCAGTACCTGATGTCGACAGGTTATGCTTTGTGCCTGATACGTTGTTAATCGGGGCACTGATCGCAATCGCTACCAAAGCAAGAGACATCAATACAACCATCAATAAAAGTAAGGATTTTTTCATTTTAACACCTCCCTTCACCTTTGAAATTTGACTTAAACAATGTTTAAGTTTGATAAATAATGTATGCAATTTTTATTCCTTTCTGAAACTTTGTATAAATATCAATACTTTCATAAAATCTCAACAAAAAAACCATTACAGCTTGTGCGTCAAAAAACAACATATGCGCTTTTTAGCGCACCAGCTATATCACAAGAAAATCAAAATACTTTTAATATAATCTATAAAAAACGTTTATTTGTCAAGAAGATTTTTCTTTTCACCCGAATATCTCCCGCCAAGATACTGAAATACCTGAACCCGGAAATTCAACTGGTCAACAACATATATCCTATCCTGTTGATCTATTGATATGCCTGATGGATTCTGGAATTCACCGGGCCCGAGTCCGGCATGTCCGACATCCATAAGTAACTGGCCGTCAGGATTAAATAACCTGAAGTTATTGAAAGCAGTGTCGCCGACATAGACATGGTCCTCTGAGTCAATAGCAATTCCCTTGGGCCGGGCAAAACAATTAAGACAGTCCCCTATCTGGCCGAATTTCCGTATGAATTTGCCTTCAGAATCAAATGCCTGCACCCTGAAATTACCGGAGTCTGTAATATAAACCTCATTTTTTGAATTTATCGCAATATATATAGGATAATTAAACTGTCCATCTTCGCTCCCCCTGCTGCCCATTGTTGAAATATATTTTCCATCGAGCGAAAATACAAAAATCTTATGTTTAAGTGTGTCAATCACATACAATCTTTTTAGTTTTTTGTCTATTGCAAGGCCAGTCGGTCTTTCAAATGACCCTTCAGGGCCGCCGCCGCTAATATTCATTTGAAAAAGGCCGTTCATATTGTATATATTAACTACATTATTTTTAGAATCAGAGACATAAATCCTACCGCTTCCTTCATCAATTGCTATATCCACAGGCACTGATAGTTTACCCTGTCCCACTTTCCCCAAAAACCAGAAGTTTTTTGCAACCCTGTCTATCACAATCACTGCTCCATGCATTGTATCAGTAACATATATCCTGCCGCTTGAATCCACTGCCACTGCCTGCGGCTTGCGCAACATCAATGTGCCTTCTTCTCCAATAATGTTTTCCGCAAATACTGCAAATGCAGACTTTCCGAAATCATCCACTCTGTGCCATGACTCAAGATATTTGATCTTCGGCTGGGCAGGGGGAGGAGGCCAAAACAGATCAACCTGCTCAACGGTTGTCGGAGAGCATCCAAAAAACACTAACAACATAAGAAGCATATAACGTTCTGCGCGTTTTCTATTAATAAATTTTCTCATCTTTTATCCTTTAATCCTTATAATTATAGTTATAATAATTAGTAAATTAACAAATGGTTCTTATAATGTCAATATAATCTCGTTAATTTTCATATCTTTGTTTGCGAACATACTCAATAAGATATGGATTTCCTGATGCAGAATACTCAGCCCTGTCCCATATTTTTTTTGCTTCGCCGGAATTCCCCTCCTGATCTCTTCTCTTTGCAAAATATACATATCTTTCAACTGCAGCCCGGTTTATCCTCAGCATAGCATCATATTCATGACGGGCCTTCTGTTCTTCTCCTGACTTTAAATAGATCCTGTGGAGATTCCATCTGACAACAAGAGAGTCAGGCGCTATTCTCACTGCGCTCTCAAAAAGTGCAGTGTCATTCTTCCAGTCAACTGTCCTTGCTGCGCTTCTCACTGTCAAAGCGATTAGTATTAACAAAAAAGCGGGTAGAAAACGCCTTATAATGACGTCCTCTTTTAAGAATACCGCACCTGTCAGACAAAGAGCGCTTAAAGGCATATAAATATATCTTTCTGACATTATATGCCCTATAACAGGAACAATATTGCTTAGCGGTAAAAGTGAAATAATAAAAAAAACAAGGGGAAATGCCCTGTGGTCTTCCTTTTTTATCAGATATATTGACGATACTGACAGTAAAATGATTAAAACAACCACTGATATTACATGCCAGTCCAAAGGAGTGACTATCCAGGCTATGTCATGCCTCACTGAAAGATCAGCAGGCCAGAATATTATTTTAATATATTCTAAAAATGCGGCTGATGTAGTATAAAGTGTAATAGCAGGACTGCCGAGTATATACTCACCGCGTTCAGGCCCCGGAGAGACATAAAGTATCATAAACATATATAAAACTGTTACAGCAAGTAGAGGCAACACGCCATACAAAAATAATTTTCCGGCCTTCTGCCTGAAGATGATCAGCATAACAATCGATACTATCGGTATCACCAATGCAGTTTCTTTCGAAAGATGCCCTGCAAGTGCGGATATAGTAATAATAATGGAATAACTTATCCTGCCTTCATTAGAATCAACAATACGATAAAGATAATATATTGTTATCAGGACAAAAAGAGCGGATAATATTTCCTTTACATTTGATATTCCTGCTACGGATTCTGTGACAACCGGATGAACAGCAAATAATAATGCACTAAACAATGAGACAAGCCTTTTTTTTGTAATGGAAAGTGCAAGAATAAAAACCATGAAAGAAACTAATATTTGCAATAGGATCGAGAATGAATGAAGATATATTGTATGGGGCCCGGGTAGAGACACAACAAACATAAAAATAAGAGTTCTCAAAGGACGGTAATATGAACCGCCTGCTCCTGAACTTCCGGCCTGTCTGTCTGTAAAAGCCCCCTTAAGAATAGAGCTGATATTATCATCTGATGCAAGTTTTTCTGCCTGTGGGATGAGATAATTGTCATCCCATGTATATCCGTTGAAAATTCCGGCCCCGTGAGCTGCAAGAGTAAAGATGATCAGCACCAGAAAAACAACCTTGTTACTCCTGATTAACTGATCGATGCTATCGGTTGACATTGATTATCGCCTGTCCTGTAAATATTTTTCATATATCTTCTCGGCCTCTTTGTTCCTGCCTTGCAATATGGATATTCTCCAAAGCATTTCATAAGCCTGTTTGTCTGGCAGTACTTCAACAAGTCTCTTTAATACCCTCTCGGCCTCTGTCAGTTTTCCAACTGACATATATGCTTTTGCAAGATTAAAATATATAGCAGGGACAGGCCTGACTGAAAGCCTTAAAGCCTCCTCATAACTCTTTACAGATTCCTCCTTATCATCTAATAAATATTGTATGTTACCAATCATGAATCTGGCCATCCATGAACTTTTTGCATTCTCAATATTTTTTCTGACTTCCTCATATCCAATAAGCAGTTTTACTGTATCAGTTTGTGAGACATCGAATCTTCCGGTGTCCGGATTGAGAACATGCATAGAATACTTATTATTTACATCCTTAAAAACTGTACTGTCTTTCAGGTAAAGCAGGCTGTGATCATCCCAGTAGACAAGTCGCCATCCACTGCTGTTGAAAAGACGATCCCTGATGTTTCTATCATCAGAAGAGCTATAATTAAGAAGGACTATATTTATCCCATACTTATCTAAAATGCTCTGCCATTCGGGTCTTCCAGATAATACCGCATGATATTCATCAAAAAATTTTTTATGAAAAAAACGGTTATCTATATAGATTCTCACCTGAGGGTATAGTTCCCATATCAAATAACCGCCCCAGCCGTGTGTATTGAACATATTGCCTTTTATGTTTTGGTTCTTTACAAAACTCACGGCTCCTGCTGGATATGGGACATTATCAAATTTCCTGAAATAATGTTTGCTGGTTACAATCGAAAAAACTGCGGCTGCGATCAGAGATAAAAGAAGCAATCTGAGAAAATAAACAACTCTGACTTTCTTTCTGAAAAGTGCTGCGCTAAATCCGCCCAAAGCAGAAACAATAACCGGTGCTGATGCAAAAACAAAATGGGGAATTCCCCTGTTGGCGATCCATGCAGAGATCGAAAATAAAGCAGCAATGATCACAAAATGGATCTTCACCCTTTTTATTGAAAACATGATCGAGATAACAAACAAACCAAAGAATGTCCAAAAAGACCAGTATCGTAAGGTTGTTGAAGGCAGAAGTTCCTCTACACCCGCAAATTGCTCTGACATAACAAAAAGAGGCCAGACAACGGTTTTATATGAAAAGGGATTAATTAACGACGCAGCAATTATCAGTGCATAAACCATGATGAGTTTTTTAAAATTACCAGGAAGTTCATAATTGTGATCACTCGTTTTGTCACTCCGGCTGGCCTGTGCCCGATGTTTGGGTATCCGGAGTCTTTCCGAAGAAGGATTTCCGGTAAGCGGGAATGACGTATGGTTATTTTTTTTCTTCGAGTAAAATAGCAGTATCCCTTCAACAATAATAAAGACTCCCGGCACTGCAATACCCCATAAGCTTTCTGCATGAATATTCACCCACAAAAGCATGACAGGTGGAAGAATATATATATATTTCATCCTCCCCTCTGTATATTGATGAAGGCAGAAAAGATTAATTAGAAGAAAAACATAAGAGAAGTGCTGGGGCCTGAGGGCAAATCTATGTGAAGATGCCAACACCCCTAATGCAAGCACAAAGACGATTAACGGTATGTTGTCCGAATACATTCTCGCAGTCCTGTAGAGAATTGCAAAAGAAACCATAGTTAGAAAGACCTGAAGTCCGACAATTAATGCCTCGCCCCCAATATTGTAAAGGCTATAAACAATCGCCTGAAAAAGCCACTCATGGTTCAGATATGGAAATTCAGGCCAGCTGCAGTTGAAGTAATGAGTGGTGAGTATGGAACCGGTTTTAAAGAAATATTCTCCTGCCTTCAGATGCCCCCAGAGATCGTAATCCGACATCCTCCTGAGTGAAAGCAGAAAAGCAAGGCAGAAAAGACCCGCTACGAGAAGAATATCAGATACCCTGTTGATCTTTGTTTTTCCTGAAAGAAAAGTCATTGTTGTATTATAATCAACATTGTGATACGTAGCAAAGACTATTGTGTTAGTTCCGTACAGTTCTTATAAAAACATGGATCACATGAATAGTTTGACTGAATATTTTTTGAAAACCAGAAGGTATTTGCTTCCCTTAATACTGGCCTGTGCTGCTATTGCTGTCTATGCTAACAGTTTCGGGAATGGCTTTGTATGGGACGATAGCCAGATTATAGTAACCAACAATGAAAACAGGGATTTATCCAAAATACCAGGATTATTCGTCAGCACTGATACTGCATACACTTATGATGAATCGTCATATTACAGACCCCTCAACAGGCTTACTTATGTTCTTGAATATAAACTCTACGAGTTAAACCCTTTTGGTTACCATGCAGGGAATATATTGCTTCACGCTACTGCTGTCCTGCTTCTCTATTACCTTTTAAACAGTCTTTTTTCAAGCACAGGGCTGGCATTTACTACCGCACTATTATTCGCTGTTCATCCAATAAATTCAGAGACTGTCAATTTCATCTCAGCAAGAAATAATATACTATCCACAGTCTTTGTTCTCTCTTCTTTCATCGTTTTTATCAGGGCGGAAATAAAACAAAAGACTGTATATTTCTGGTTCTCAGGATTCTTGTTTTTCCTCGGTCTTCTGAGCAAAGAGATTGCAGCCATGCTGCCGATTATGCTACTTGCATATAACTTCAAGTTTTCAAGTCCCATAGCAAAAAAGATACGGCAAAAATTCATTTCTCTGCTCCCCTTTGCCTTCTTTGCAATAATCTACATCGTTTTGAGGGCAATCACACTTTCAAATAACATTGAGCCCGTCTTTAATACTAATAATTTTGGGGTAAGAATCCTGCAAAATATTTATATAATTCCAAAATATCTTTCGGTCTTCTTTCTTCCCTCAAATCTTAACGCCTATTATCTAATACCGGAGGATTACCTTCATTTCAAGACTTTTCTGATTTCCGGATGGGCCATAATAATGCTGCTGCTATTTTATTTAATAAAAAGCAAACGTCCCGCAGCCATTTTCGGTCTTGTCTGGTTCGCAGTCAATTTCATACCTATAAGCAATATAATTGCCATCCCAAGTGCGCAAATGGCTGAGAGATATATGTACCTGCCTGCTATAGGTTTATTTATAATTACAGCAGAGTATCTTAATACTTTTTACATGAAAGGCATATGGAACAAAGCAGTTATCTCCTGCTTTGTAATAATCATATTCGCCCTCTCACTTATCACTGTCAAAAGAAATACTATCTGGAAAAACGACTTCTCATTATTTGAAAGCATTACAATATCTCAGCCTGAATCACCTTTTGGCTACTATAATCTCGGCTGCGTTTACAAAGGCAGCGGCGATCTGCAAAATGCAAAAAAAGAATGGGAAAAAACACTTGAGATCGCTCCCCTACATTCTAATGCCTTGAATCAGTTAGGCAACATATACTACTTGTCAGGCCTTCTTACGAAGGCCAAAGTATATTACTACAGCTCAGTTCAGTCAGATCCTGAAAATGCAGAGGCACATTATAATCTTGCCATGACACTTGAAAATTTGAATGACACAGATGAAGCATTTTTACATTACAGCATATTTCTTCAAAAGGCATCTCCTGAATATGCAACCCAAATCCAGCAGGTTAAAAACAAATTTTCAGGCAACTTAAGCAGGGACCAAGGACATTTCAAGGAAAGATGATCAGCAGAACATTTTCTGACAGCAGTTTTTTTCAACAAGACACCTTTTTTGTATATAATACAAAATGGTCAGAAACAAAAAAGTAGTAGTTGTTCTTCCGGCATACAATGCTGAGAAGACTCTGCAAGACACTTACTCCGAAATTCCCCAGGACATCGTTGATGAGATCATCCTTGTGGACGATGCAAGCAGTGACAGAACTGCTGAAGTCGCCAGATCGCTCGGCATAAGGACCATTATCCATCCTGAAAACAAAGGATACGGCGGCAACCAAAAGACCTGCTACAGGGAAGCCTTAAAGCTCGGCGGAGATATAATTATTATGCTTCACCCTGATTATCAGTACACCCCAAAATTAATACCTGCAATGGCCTATCTGATACAATCAGATGAATTCGATGCTGTTCTAGGTTCAAGAATACTCTCAGGAGGGGCCTTGAAAGGCGGGATGCCTCTTTACAAATATATATCAAACAGAGTTCTGACTTTGATACAGAATTTCTTTCTCGGAGCAAAGCTTTCCGAATACCATACCGGCTACAGAGCCTTCAGGCGAGAGGTCCTCGAGCAACTGCCGCTTGGGGAAAACTCCGATGATTTTGTATTTGATAACCAGATGCTTGCACAAATAATATATTTCGGTTACAGGATCGGGGAGATAAGCTGTCCTGCAAAATATTTTAAAGATGCATCTTCAATAAATTTCAGCAGAAGCGTTAAATATGGGTTAGGTGTACTTGCCACCACATTTAAATTTGTACTACAGAAAATAGGAATCGCAAAGATAAATATTTTCAAAGACAAAAACAGCAAATAAGGACAAAAACCTGTTTAATTAGATGTGGACACAAAGATCATTAACTCTTTGCATAAAATTGACTTTCTGAAATTATAATACAAACAGTGGAAATAAAAGAAAAACCCTATCAACACCTATTTCAAAAGAACAATTTCATCAAAGAATTGTCTATAAGTATTTTTTTTATTTCTTTTATTCTGCTCATCTACTGGAGAAGTCTTTATGGGGATTTTATATGGGATGATTCATCGTATTTTATATATAATGACATTCTTACACACTTGAAGCCTCACAATGTCATTGAGATTTTCTCAAAGCCAAGTAATTACTGGAACGAACATCTGCCAGTCAGAGATTTGCTTTTTGTAGTCGAGTACAATATATTTGGGCTTAATCCGGTTGGTTATCATGCAGTCAGTATTGTTTTATATATTTTAATAGTTTTTTTAGTATATTTATTTTTACAGAGCTTGTATTCAAATTACATCGGGAAATCCAGTGTATTGTGGCCAAAACACAGCAGAGTACCTGTCATTGCAGTTACCTTGATCTTCATTGCTTACCCTGTACATGCCGAGTGCGTTGCTTATATTTCTGGTCAAAAAGACCTTCTGTATTCCTTGTTCTCATTATCAGCTATTTACGCTTTTTCCCTGCTTTTCAATGCTACGGACAGAAAAAAACTACTTTTCAGCATTGGACTTTTTTTTTACTACCTTGCATTGCTTTCGAAGCTTACCGGTTTTGCACTATTTATTTTTATTCCGTTGCTCTGGGTGATCAGTGATAATGATCAAAAACCCAAATTATCTATGGCTGCTTCAGCCTGGTTGCTTGTAAATATTCCTGCGATATCATGGATTTTAATAAATATTTATAAAACGCCGCTCGAAAGCAATATCTCTACGTCTGCGCTGGAACATATTATAGTAGCCCTTAAGGTCCTTGGTGCACATACAGCCCTGGCCCTCAAGCCATTCCCGCTTAGTTTTGGGTATCCATTTGATCGATCAACCACTTTCGATCCGAATTTATTAATAGGTATAATGACCTTTGCTGCTACAGCATTTATTATTGTCTTTATGAGGAAAAAGATATTATTGGTATTTTCCTCGGCACTTTTCATTGCTTTTTTATTGCCTGTTTTACAACTGCAAGGCTATTTAACAAATGAGTTTGTATACGATAGATATCTTTTCTTGCCGGTTTTAGGGACTGCAATTCTATTTGAACAAGGCTCTGCGTTCTTGGCTGTTTCTTTAAAAAATAAAGCAAAAGGATTTTACATTGCTCTGATTTCTTGTTTAGTCATATTTTTTGCCTTTATTACAATTTCTTATATACCTGCTTTTCGGGATGATCTTTCATCGAAGAGAAATTCTTATAATATCTACCCGGGATGGCAATCCAGTACTTTCTATTATATTTCTGCTTTAATTAACTATGGCAAAGTGGATGAAGCCGATAAAATCATATCAAGCGAAAATAATATTTATCTGCCTCTCTGGACCAAGCATTATTTCAGGGGATTGATCTTTATCAAAAAAGGAATGAGTGATAAAGCAATGCCCGAGTTGTTAACTGCTTCTCATCTGTCAGTCAGTAACGGATATTTCCCCTATCCCAATATACCTCTGGCCGAACTTCTGTTACGAAAAGAAAAATATTCAGAAGCTCAATTGGCTCTGCATCAGGTTATCAACTCTCCCCAACGCAAACCACTCGATCTTTATCAGGCGAAACAACTTCTTGGAGCCATCTCATACATGGAAAAAAAGCAGAACTGATAATTTCATTGAAATATCACTTAAAACATTCCAAATTCTTGTCTCTCACTGTAAAATAAAGT
>Ga0154444_1190_pt1 | contig 13251 bp, 11 predicted proteins | sample RifGroC2_FD_105637 | JGI IMG/M metagenome (GOLD analysis project Ga0154444, IMG submission 105637) | Nitrospirae bacterium GWC2_42_7
TCGTTAGTAAAATCGAGCATAATAAGAGGGCCGGTGGTCATTGGCAGGAATACAATAATAGAGAATTCCTTTATCGGGCCTCATACGAGCATAGGCGATGATGTCAGGATAATAAACTCATCAATAGAGCATTCTGTGATAATGAACGGCAGCGAGATTCTGGACATAGAGAGGATGGAAGAGAGCCTTATCGGCAGAAGGGTCAGAATAGTCAGGAACAGCAGGCATAGCGCCCTGAGGCTGATGCTCGGAGATGACTCTGTGATGGAAGTCTGAAACATTTACACCATATTATTTATAAACCGATCGAGCATTTCCAGGATACGGCGAAAAAATCCTTGAAATCCATAGTTAGTTAAGATGTAATGATCTCCGGGTTTGGGAGTTGTATCTTTGTGTGAATGTTTAGGGCTTATACATTCAAGTAGTTTTTTCTCCGAACCCCGGAAATTTAAAAACAATGAAAACAGTCTTTATAGATTACACAGAAGAATACTATTCAAATACTGCAAGAACAACTGTGCCTGACAAACGCGCCGGCAAGTTTGTACAGCTAAGAAACAATAAAACAGAATATCTTGTTTTTTCTCCTAAAGAACTCTCTCCTTATCATGCAGATATAATAGAGCGGTTCTGCAGGCAGAAGGGAATTGCCGGTGTATATAACAGAGCGCACAAATGTTTTGAGATACATGAGCCTGAGTGGATTATTATTGGGGGCGGGAAGTTCGATTACGACAAAAAGGAAAAGTATCTCCGTCTGTATGATGATTCAATGGCATATGGGAAATTCGAAACAGAAGGGTTGCTCAAAAGGATATTGCAGGTAAAAGGGTTGAAGGATTATAGCGTCAGGATAGAATAATATCTGCAAATTTGTAATCTTTTAGCTTTTTTCATCTTGCCTTTGCCATCAAAAATTGAAAGATATTGGTTTAAGTTTCTGGCAAAATAATATAGTATTAATAATATAAATGGATTCTATTAAATTTATATCATTTTTGCTTATCGCTGCCGGAGCTCTGCTTCTTGTATTTGCTTTGATGCCTGCCCGTAAGACATGGAATATGGTCCCTGAAAAACTGCGCGCAAAATGGCTTGCAATTATGTATCTCATATGCTTTTTTGTTGTTGGCTACATCTTTTTTGAAATAGTATTGATCACTGATATCCATTTTTTTGATGATATTGTAACAGGCCTTGTTTTCTTGGGAGGTGCAATTTTTGTATTTATTACAATTAAACTCTCCAAGAATACCATTCAAAAAATGACAGAAATGGACAATGAACTGAAATTATTGAATAAGACCCTTGAACAACGCGTAAAAGCAGGTATACTTGATTTGCAGCATTCCTATGATTTTACATCAAATGTGATTGACAGCATACCAGATGCAATGGCGGTCATTGATGTAACTGATTTCCATATCGTTAGCGTTAACAAAGCCTTTCTTCGGGAACTGGACCTGCAGGAAGATATGGTTCTATTAAAAACCTGCCATGAGGTAACGCATCAAAGTTCTTCTCCTTGCGGGCCCCCGAATGATATCTGTCCATTGCATGAAATGCTGCTAACAGGAAAATCTTCATCTGCAGAGCATATACACTATAACTCATCAGGGGAAAAACTACATTTTGAAGTCACTACAACACCTATTAAAGATAACAGTGGCATGATAATACTTGCTATACATATTGCCAGAGATATTACTGCGCGCAAAAAGGCTGAAGAGAAGATCAAGCACCTTGCATATTACGATAATATTACAGGACTGCCAAACCGTACTTTTTATAAGGAACTATTGGCCCGTGAAATAGCTTATGCCAGGCGTTATAACCAGCCATTGTTCACGCTTTTCATTGATCTTGATTCATTTAAACAGGTGAATGATACTTTGGGCCACGACATCGGCGACCAACTGTTAAAGGCTGTTGGTGATAGGCTGGCGAGATCCCTTCGCAACAGCGACGAGGTTGCCCGTATGGATGATGGGCAAACTCCGGAAACTGTATCGCGCCTCGGCGGAGACGAGTTCATTGTTTTACTAAGAGGGATTTCTAAAACTGAGGACGCAGCTATAGTGGCAGGACGTATATTACAGGATATATCAGAGCCTTTAGAAATTGGCGGTCATGAGATAACTATTACAGCCAGCATCGGCATATCAGTCTATCCAACAGATGGAGAGGATGTTAAGACTCTTATGAAGAGCGCAGATCTTGCAATGTATCATGCTAAAGACAAAGGGAAGAACAATTATCAGTTCTATTCAAGCAATATGAATGTTGTTGTATTAAAACGGCTTTCTCTGGAGAATGATCTCCGCAAGGCCTTGGAGCACAATGAGTTCCTGTTGTACTACCAGCCGAAAGTAGCCATTAAAAATAATAAAATTGTTGGCGCTGAAGCCCTGCTCAGATGGCAGCATCCTGGAAGCGGAATTGTATCTCCTCTGGATTTTATACCCGTTGCTGAGGAGACCGGACTGATAGTGCCAATTGGTGAATGGGTAATACGCACTGCATGTCAACAGAATAAGGAATGGCAGAAATTAGGTTTTGAACCAATAAGCATTGCAGTTAATCTCTCCAACCGCCAGTTTGAGCAATCAAACCTTCTGGAAATGATTATCCGCACACTAAAAGAGATTGATATGGCAACAAAGTATGTTGAACTCGAAATAACTGAGAGCTCCCTCATGAAAAACCCTGATGCAGCCATAGCTATTCTCAATGAACTAAAAGATATCGGCATAACTATAGCCATTGATGACTTTGGCACAGGATACTCCTCCTTAGAGTACCTGAAAAGAATTCCTCTGAATTCCCTGAAGATAGCACTTCCTTTTATCAGAAATATCCTTACAAGCCCTGATGATGCTGCAATAACAAAAACGATCATTACTCTGGCACATAACATGAATTTAAAGGTCATTGCTGAAGGAGTAGAAACCAAAGAGCAGCTTGATTTCCTGCGCACACTCGGATGTGATGAAGTGCAGGGATACTTTTTCAGCAAGCCCTTGCCTGCCGATGAATTTATGAAACTGCTTCAGAAAGGATATTTCTAGCCCGTTTGTATATTTCTCAAATACGGCTAAAAAAATTCTTGAAATCCTCATGTTTTGAGGGATTTATAATCTCCCTTTTCCTAACCATGTGTCTTTGTCTGTAACTTTAGATCTTGTACCTTCAAGTATTTTTCCCCCGCATCTGAGAAATCCATGAATTAAGTGGGCTAGCAAACTTTGATTTATTATGTTCTGCATCTTATATCCGGCATGTCAGGGTTGTTGTAATGAAAATATCCATGCGCCGGACAGCCGCCTGTGCATGAAGCTTTGTTTGAACAATCTTTAGTATCACAATGGTTTGCCTTATGCTTCCTGAAGAAGTCGAGTTTCGGATTCATCCAGATGTCCTCGAATCTATCTTTGAACAGATTACCGAGGTAGAAAGTTTCCACATTATGAAAGAGGTTGCATGGGAACACAGAGCCGTCAGAGAGTATCGATAGTTTTTTAACTCCTCCTGCACATCTCGAATTTTCAGGAAGAGAATCTTTTTCAAAACAGGATGCGTTGACCTTATAGATGCTGATGTCATTGTTTGCTTCTTTTAATTTTTGAAAGAAGTCCATGAAATCGGCAAAGTCTAAAGTTTCATTTATATTCGATGAATTACGTGACAAAACATCCATATGAAGAAGATAATATTGCTGCACTCCCATATCTTTCAGAAGGTCTACTATATTCTGAATATCATCGAGAGAACTTCTACTGACCACTGTCTTGACAATGGGGTTTAGGCCTGATCCAATAAGCTGCCTGATGCTCGCAATTGCGTTATTGAAATGAGAGGAATTTGTGATCGAATTATGTTTCAACTCATCACTTCCTTCAAGAGAGATTCCTATCCTGAAATTATCCTGGTTCAGCCCGGAAAATTTAGGCATAAAATCAGGAAGGCTTCCATTTGTGCTGATATTGACAGAGATATTTTTGTTTAAAGCAAGCTTAATAAAATCATATATCCATTTTACCAGTAACGGCTCACCGCCCATGATATCTATCTTTGCAATACCAGTCTCAGAGAGAATATCCAGGAGTTTCAGCGCTCTCTCATATGGCATCTCAATATTATTGCTGCTGCCGTTAAAACAGAAAGAACATCTCTGATTGCATCTAGTTGTCGGATATAACTGGATATATTCAGGTGGAGGGAAAGGCATTATTATGTAGTTAATAGGTAAGGCCCCCTCACCCTCGCCCTCTCCCTCCAGGGGAGAGGGTTGTAAATATTTCCCCTCCCTTGAGGGGAGGGGATGAAGGGGAGGGTGATGGATGGAGGTTTTATTATTGTCAGCATTTGCAAATTAAAATTTGACCAAGTCCTTCCCTGCCTCAAAAGCCTCTTTAAGCGCAGTGGGATGGGTGTTTATAGCACCTCTTGCATCAATACCGAGGAAACTTAACGTCTGGTGTTCAGGCACGCTTACTGTTCTGAAAAATGCCCTTGCAGTTGCTTCACAGCACTTAACTCCTATCTCCTTTTTCATTCCTCCTGCAGTGATCAAAAGTCCTTTGCGCCCAAATTTCCCTTCAGGGATAGTTTTCCTGAGCAAATATTTTTCGCACCAGAAGCTCTGACACCGGTCTATCATTATCTTTGCCTGTGCACTAAGGCTGAAGAAGAAAATAGGAGATGCAAGGATTATCCTGTCAGTTGTCCGGATAGCATCATAGATACCGGACATATCATCATTTATTATGCATATGCCTGTTTCATCACAGCCGCCGCAGTTCTGGCAAGGTTTAATCTCCATCAGGTTGAGATTAAAGACTTCAACATCAGAACCAGAGACCTCAATACCCTTGATCGCTTCTTTAAGCAGAAGTTCTGTGTTGCCGTTCTCTCTCGGACTGCTGTTGAAAGCAATGATGTTCATTTTATTTCTTTCTCTGCTTTTTTATTTTTCTCTTTTATGTCTATTGCATCTCTCATTTTCTGAAGGTTCTCTGACAATTCCCACCAGCCGAGCTTAAAGCTTGTATAATCCGGTGCTCCTGACATGGCAGATGCATATCTTATTGAGTTGGAATAGAATAACCACTGCCTTATCCACATTTTCTCTATCTGTTCGTCAAAAGGATTTGCTTTATCTTCTATGCCTTTTCCCCATGCCTCTGACATCAGGTTTGTTGCTGCCATGGTCATGGCATCTGTCTCTTTGACAGTGTTATCGAGTTTTGTGAAATGTCCGTCTGCCCATTGCGTGCTGTGGCAACCCTTGCAGATGTTCTTCATGGCCTCAAGCCTTTTTGCCTGTTCAGCTTTGTTTATCAGGAATTCAGAAGCAGGTTCACCTGAGAATGTTACAGGGAGAGGGAGGCCGTCTTGGTTATTTATTATTGTTGTATCGCCTGATATCGGCTGCGGGTGGCTGTAGATAAGTCCGAATATCCTGACCCATAGCTTTGACCCGAAATTATGGTTTCTCTCTGATATTATATCGCCCTCAGGAGAGACTAACAGACTGTTATGGCATGTAGCGCATGTAGGTGACTTAAAGTCTTTTCCGATGGTCCATGGAACAGCGTTGAAATTCCATTCATGATATTTTGAAAAATAGATATTACCGTGTTTGCTTTCCTTGTACACATTCCAGGCCGGTGTATCTGGTTCGAGATGGCACTGTGCGCAGGTATATGGCTTTCTTGCCACTTCAATCGAGAATCCGTGTCTTGGGTGGCAGGAAGCACACGAACCAAAACTTCCATCAGGATTTTCCCTCCCGACTCCCTGATTAGGCCAGTTTGTCAGGTCAGGAACAGACATATCACCCATTCCTGAAGATATATTTTTCATCCCCTTGACCTCTACTTTTGTCCCGTGGCATCCCATGCAGGTATCATGTAACGTACTTTCTGAAGCTTTCTCAGAAACTATCTTTCCATCTTTAATTTTTTTGACGCCGGTGACAGATTCAACGAGTGTATGGTAAACGGGGTTTTTCTCAAGGATCTTTATTGCATGGAATTTTTTGCTACCTGAGTACTGCTCAACTTCAACAGGGTGGCATGTCTTGCAATCGTTCGGAGAGACTATAACGTTTATTTTATAGCCGTTATGCTCGAAATTGTCCATGTGCTTTTCGGGATTCCTGCTGTGGCATTCATAACAGCCGACAACATTGTCTTTGAGTTCGTCCGAAAGTTTTTCAACAGAAATCCTTCTTTCTATAACAGGTTTTTTAAAAGCATCAACAGGCCTCGTCTTTGCATGCCTGCTGCTGAGCCAGTCACTGACAATACCCGGAGTATAAAGCTTGTGGCATTCTATGCATTCCTGTGTCTGTGAACTGATATTCAGGCTGCCGGAGTCAGTCTTTTCATCAGAAGAGGCCGAAGTCAGAGAGATAGAGATTGAAAGAAAAACTATTAAGAATAAGATATTTTGTAAAAATGTTTTATTAAAGTTCATCTGTTTCCACCTCGTATAATTTATATGTGCTCATTCTTTTTTGTACAGGTACTTACATTCCCTCCCTCGAGGGGAGGGTGTGTGTTAAGCCTTTTGCAATTACTTTAATCACCCTCTTCCAACCCTCTCCCCTCAAGGGAGAGGGACTTTACCTGTCAGATTGAAATATAAACAATTATTTCGAAGTCAGCTCCATATCCTCGCCGCAGCAGACCAGAGTGCCACCGCCTGCTTTAGTGACTGTAACTTCGTTGCCGCATATATTGCATTTGTAATGCTCTCCTGCTTTTTCTACTGCCATGTTTGCCTCCTTTTTAATTGAATCAAAGTAACCCACCCCTGCACCTGCCTACCGGCAGGCAGGCCCCTCCAAGGAGGGGACTTAAATACAAGTCTCGGAAAGGGCTTTATTTAAACTGATTGTGGTATTCCTTCACTTTTTTTGCAAATTCTCTGCCGAATTCATAGCATTTCTTTTCATCATCAGGCGAAGGCCTGTAGAGCGCTTCCACCCCAGGCTCGAATGTCTCGAGTTTCATGGCTTTAAGGGAGTCATACGCCTCTTTTACAGCCCCGCCTCCCCATCCGTAGCTTCCGAAAACCCCGGTAATCCTGCCTTTTGGACGAAGGCCAGTGAGATGATGTAAAAACTCTGCTATGGTCGGATACATTTTATTATTAAGGGTCGGAGTGCCTATCAGTGTTCCCCTTGATCTCCAGAATTCCTTTATGGCAAAGCTCATCGGGGTTGCCCTGAGTTTGATCACTCTGCAGTCAACCCCTTCATCCTTTAATCCCTGCATTATTGGGAGTGTCATCATCTCAGTGCTCTGCCACATTGTGTCATAAATTATAGAGACCCTGAGATCCGCAGCCCCGTTTGCCATATCCATATACATCTTCAGGATCTTTCCGGGGTCTTTTCTCCATATTATTCCATGATCCGGAGCTATTACGTCTATCTCCAGCCCCAATTTCTGAATTTCTCCTATCTTTGATTTTATGAGATTCCCAAAAGGCATAAGTATATTGGCGTAATAATCAACAACAGCATCGTCAAGTTCCTGAATAGACGAACATTCAATGAATTCGTCATCAAACCTGCTTGCTGAAGCATAATGCTGGCCAAAGCCATCCTGGCTTATAAGGACCTTATCTTCCTTAATATAGGTCATCATCGAATCAGGCCAGTGGAGCATCGGGGTTTCCAGAAACAGAAGGTTTCTCTTGCCGATGTTCAAAGTGTCTCCTGTTTTTACGATCTTGATATTCCAGGCTGAAAGATCAAAGAACCGGCTGAGGCCTTTCTTTCCCTTTTCTGTAATATAAATAGTTGCTTTTGGAGCGAGCGCCATTATCTTGTCAAGGCTGGTCACATGGTCATTTTCAATATGGTTTATGATTATATTTTTGATCCTGGAAGGGTCGACAATATGTCTGATGTTATTTATTGTTGTTTCAGCAAAGTCGTGCCTTACTGTATCCAGCAGAGTTATATGCTCATCAACAATAAGATAGTTGTTGTAGGTTGTTCCATTAGGGGTGACATAACCGTGGAAATCTCTGATTGCCCAGTCGATCACGCCGACCCAGTATATATCAGGTTTTATCTGTACTGTGTTCATTTAGCCTCCAATAAAGTTTCTAAATAGTGTCTGTCCCTAAGTTCAGTTTTTGTTTTTATCAGTCATTGCCGCGAAAATCACCCTCTCCCAACCCTCCCCCCTCAAGGGGGAGGATATTTTTGAGAGCCCCTCCCTTGAGGGGAGGGGACTGAGGGGAGGGTGTTATTTTTATGCCCCTCTGCGTCCCACCTTAATAAGCGGTGAATTGAAGAGGATCTGGATTCCCCGGCCTTAAGTTCCTTACATCTCAGCCTTCGAGAATTCCTCTTTCTTCATACATATACCACTGGCCTGTATTATCCATGAAATTGTATGTCTCGTTCAGTATAGTATAATGGTCGTTTTCTTCAACAACAAGGCGTTCAAAGAGTTCTTTCTCGTCTTTTGAGGTTGCTTTAGCCGCAGCCTTTTTATAAAAATCATAGCCTGCTTTTTCGAAGTTAAGGGCAATTTTGATAACTTCCATTTCATTGTCGAGAGCTTTGACCCTTCGCATCATCTTATTTTTTAGTTTGCTGAATACTGTTTGTACCGCCTCTTTTGGCCTATGGAAGTCAGCTTCAATGCCGAGTCCGTTAAAGATATTTTTCAGCATTTTGAGGTGTCTTGTTTCATCCTTTACAAAACCCTTGAACATCTCTCTTCCGAAAACATGTTTTGTGTTCTTTGCCGCTTCCTTATAAAAGGCGATAGCGTCAGTTTCCATCTTGATTGCTGTCTCGACTGCTTTTTTCATGATCATCTCCCTGAAGATATTTGGTTATAGTAAAATTATATCAGAATATCTGGACATTTCAATTAAAAGATGTTTGCAGTGAACAGGATTTCATTTCATTTGGGCTGGTTTATTGCTATTAATATGGCTTTTTGATTTCTGAGAGAATATGGCTTAAGATATTCCATGGAAACAACTCTTGACGGGATAAGGGATGTAAAACTTTATCAGAACAAGAACGGATACAGATTTTCTGTTGATCCTGTCCTTCTTTATTCTTTTGTGAATATGAAGTATGCGCATCACATAGCAGATCTGGGGACAGGGTCAGGGATAATCGGCCTTCTGCTTGCAAAGAAATATACTGCTTCTTCAGTGCTTCTTGTTGAGCTTCAGGAATCGCTCTACAGGCTTGCGCTAAAGAATATCAGCCTTAACAACCTTGATGACAGAGTTAAGATAATCATGGCGGACATCAGGGAAATTAAAAAGAAACTCCAGCCTATGTCGCATGATATTGTTGTCTCGAACCCGCCTTTCAGAAAGCCTTTGTCAGGACTTTTGAGTATTGGAGAGGAAAAATCTGTTGCAAGGCATGAGCTCAAGCTCCGGCTCCCGGAACTTGTTGAATCTGCATCATACCTTCTGAAAGCACGAGGCAGGTTTTTTATGATTTTTCACCCAGAGAGAATACCTGAGACCTTTGATGAATTCAGGAAAAACAGGCTCGAACCCAAAAGGATACGGTTTGTTCATAATGATGCTGAATCCGCATCAAAAATAGTTCTGATTGAGGCTGTGAAAGAGGCACGGCCAGGGATAAAGATCGAAAAGCCGTTATTTATTTATCAAAAGGCCGGGATTTATTCTGATGAGATTAATGAGATATATGGGCGTGAAAACAAGTAATAATGTAATTAGACGGTGGCTTGCTGTATAATATTCCAACTTGATTGAAAGGATTGGGATTTGAGATATAAATGAATTGCTCGACAAAAAACTGCAGTTGAAGCAAGCTCACCGCATATTGATATCCTGAGTAATACGTAATGATAAAAAATACCTTCTGCATCCTCGACGGAATAGGAGAGAAGCTTGAGAGGCGCCTGTGGGAAGAGGGTGTATTAACATGGGAAGATTTCAGGAACTCGGACAGACTTTTTGGATTTAGTCATGAAAAAAAGAGCATTTTTGACGAAAGGCTTCAGATCGATGCTATGGAATTGGGGGCCGGCAATGCAGAGTATTTTGACAAGAGGATAAAGCGAAGGGAGCATTGGCGGTTATTTGATTTTTTTAAAGACCAGGCTGTATGTCTGGACATAGAGACTAACGGATTGCCGCCCGGCAGTGGCGGGTATGCTACAGTTGTGGGACTTTATGACGGATATGACTATAAGTGTTTTATAAAAGGCGAGAACCTCAATGCTGCAAATTTGAACCGCGAACTCGAAAAATATAAATACATTGTGACTTTTTATGGAGCTGTCTTTGACGTACCTTTTTTACTCAGGACCTTTGACGGCTTAAAATTAAACATCCCACATTATGACCTCTGTTTTGCGTCAAGAAAGCTTATGATGAAAGGCGGGCTGAAGAAGCTCGAGGTTGACCTTGGAATCGGGAGAGAAGAATCCGTACAGGGACTTGGAGGATACGAAGCTGTTAAGTTATGGGAATCTGCAAGAAGGGGCTCTCATGACGCAATGGATCTTCTGGTGAAATATAACAAAGAAGACACGGTAAACCTTTTGCAGCTTGGAACCATCCTTTATGAAAAGCTCAAACAATCAACGGGGATTGAGGAATATTTGTCCTGTGGAGTTGCTTGAGAATTTTTTCACTTATATTGCTGTAGAAAAAGGCCTCTCAAAAAACACGATCAGTTCTTATTCCGTTGACCTCAAAAGATTTGAGTCTTTTCTTGCCCACAGGAAAAAGAAGATAAAAGCCGTTAAAAAACAGGATATCCTGGATTTTATCGGAACATTGAGAAACGACGGGTATTCCATATCAACTATCTGCAGGTATATCTCTTCGATAAAAGCATTCTATAAATACATGCTGACAGAGGACATTATTGACAACGACCCCTCTGAAAATCTACAGTCGCCTAAAAAATGGGAGAGACTGCCAAAGGCTCTCAGCGTCTCAGAGGTCAAAGAACTTCTGGAAGTAAAATTTTCAGGGGAAGCTGAGTTAAGAAATACTGCAATGCTTGAGCTTCTGTATTCTTCCGGCCTCAGAGTGACTGAACTTATCTCAATAAAGCTTGGCGATATAAATTTTGAAGCAGGTTTTATCAGAGTTCTTGGCAAGGGTTCAAAAGAGAGGGTTGTTCCTGTAAATACAAGGGCAATAAACAGAATTAAACAGTATATTGAACAGGAGAGACAGGAAATATTAAAAAAGAAACAGTCTCAATATTTGTTTGTAACTAGAAGGGGAAGGCAGATGACAAGACAGCGTTTCTGGCAGACATTAAAAGCTGTCGGCAAACAGGCAGGGCTCGAACTTTCTCCGCATACAATAAGACACTGCTTTGCTACGCACCTTCTTGAAGGCGGGGCTGATCTGCGGTCTGTGCAGAAGATGCTCGGACACACTGACATATCAACCACCCAGGTCTATACAAAAGTTACTACTGACAGAATAAAAAAGGTTTTCAAACAATACCACCCGCGAGCGTAATCAAAAGCTATTTACTGCTTTCCTCCACAACTTCCATTAAATTTAAGATAGTTTTTGTTATGTAAATCAAAGAAATCATCCAAAGAAATTATTCAAAAAAATAAGCAATTCAGGTATAATACCAAAAACCTACAGCAATCACAAAACACTACAAGGAGGGAATTAACATGAAGAAAGTTAAATTGATTACGGTAGTATTGTTTCTTATCTTCTCAGTATCAGCCTATGCAGCACCGCTTTTTGATAAGCTTTATTATTCTGCAAGGACAACGAAGCTTCTTCCGGGCACTTACACCTTGAGATTCAGCATTTGGGACGCTGCTTCAAAAGGCGGAACAATGCTATGGTCAGAGGAGCATACAATGGCTCTGACAGACAACATGATCGAAGATGTTCTCGGAGATGTAACTCCCCTGCCCGATATAGACTACAGTCTTCCATTGTATGTGCAGGTGGACACTTTGACAGGCACAAAATATAAGGCAATATCCAAGACAAGGGAAAGGCTTGAAGCTTCTCCAGAAGCTCACTGGAGATATTACGGCGTTGATAATTTTTTTGCCGGAATTCAGGCAGGCAATCTCACAATGACAGGCGTCTATAACACAGCCATCGGAAATTCTGCGCTCAATTCTAACACCACAGGCACCTCCAACACAGCCAGCGGATATGCTTCGCTAAATTTCAACACCACAGGCACCTCCAACACAGCTACCGGATATTATTCGCTCCTTTTAAACAGCACCGGCGGCTGGAACACAGCCATCGGAAGTGCTTCGCTCTTTTACAACACCTTAGGTTACTATAACACCGCCAGCGGTGCAGAAGCCCTCTATTCCAATATCTCAGGCACCTCCAACACAGCCAGCGGAAATAGGGCACTCTTATTTAACACCACAGGCTCCAACAACACAGCAAATGGTGCAGATACTCTGCAAAGTAACACCTCAGGTCACTATAACACCGCCAGCGGATATTCTGCGCTCTATTCCAACATAACAGGCAACAACAACACAGCTATCGGCTATTTTGCAGATGTATCATCAGGCAACCTTTCAAATGCAACTGCTATAGGATACAACGCCAAAGTAAATGCCTCGAACAAGGTAGTCATAGGGAATAATTCTGTAACAACGATCGGCGGGTATGCGGCATGGTCCAACTTCTCTGACCTGCGGTCAAAGGCGGATATCCAAGACATCGGATATGGTCTTGATCTCATCAGACAGCTCCGGCCAGTGTCTTTCAAAATGAAGAATGGCAATAACAATACCGATTTTGGTTTCGTAGCACAGGAAATCGAGGCTCTTATAGGTACAGAGTATAACGTTCTCGATATCGGGGGCGGGGATGAGAGAATGTTGTCGCTCAGATACACACAATTCATCGCTCCAATGGTGAAGGCAATGCAGGAACAGCAGGAGATAATTGAGGAACAGCAGTCACAGATACAAGCACAGCGGATGATGATCGAACAGCTTATGGCAGATATGAAGGAATTAAGGAAAAGGATTCAATAGCCCTGAACTGCAAAGCCCCTCTCAGATGAATCGAGAGGGGCTTTGACAGCAGTGGACAAATGGCGATGATAAGGGCTGATTGACAGGGGCTCCGTACTCATTCAACAGTCAAAACACCTGAAACGAACAGCCTGAAAGCAATATTAACTTTACTTTTAGTGCTACCTTAAGTAAACTACTGATTAACATAGGTATGAATAATACTATTTATAAAAGG
>Ga0154444_1183_pt2 | contig 12958 bp, 17 predicted proteins | sample RifGroC2_FD_105637 | JGI IMG/M metagenome (GOLD analysis project Ga0154444, IMG submission 105637) | Nitrospirae bacterium GWC2_42_7
TTGTTGCCGGTGGGAGGAACCAGTACCTTGCAATAAAAGAAGGATACCCATTTGTGGACGTTAATCAGGAGAGACACACTGCATATGCAGGATATGACGGACTTGTGAATCTGGCGGAGGAGATAAGCAACAGTATAAGATTTTACGAACGTCATTGCGAGGCACAAAGTGCCGAAGCAATCTCAAAAGAGGACGGGCTGCTTTGTAGAATTTCCCCTGATCAGAAGGACGAGATTGCTTCACCTTCGGCTCGCAATGACAAACAAGGTAAAGATGTCTCAATTAATCCGTTAAAACATTCTCAATCCATCGGCGCTGCAATGGCCTTTCAGGGAATACACAATGCAATACCAGTTATACATGGAGCGCAGGGCTGCACTTTCCTTGGAAAGGTCCTACTGACAAAACATTTCAGAGAGCCTATCGCTCTTGCCAGCACAAAGATCTTTACTGAAGATGTTGTAATGGGAAGCCATGAGAACGTTATAGAAGTTGTGAAAGGTTTTATAGAAAAAAATAGTCCTGACATTATCGGCATCCTGACTTCAGGGCTGTCAGAGGTTAAGGGTGATGATATATCAGGTGTTATAAAACAATTCACGATTAACAATTCACGATTAACAGTCTTGCATGTCCCTACCCCCGACTTTGAAGGAGGTCTTGAGACAGGCTATGCAAAGGCAGTTGAAGCGGTCCTTGAAATTGCGGGATGTGGAGATAACGCCCCCTCTTATCCCCCTCTTAAATTAAGAGGGGGAAGGGGGTGTTATGAACCCCGAATTCCGCAATTGATTAACATTCTTGCAGGGCCGCATTTGTCACCTGCAGACTTTACTGAATTACGGGATATCATTGAATCCTTCGGATTAAGGCCGATAATCCTTCCTGATCTTTCAGCGTTGGACGGCAGCAGGCAGGGAGTATCAGCCCTCGCGACCGGAGGCACTACAATTGATGAGATAAGAGCCATGAGTTCCGCGCAGTTTACTCTCGCGATCGGAATGAGTATGGAGGCCCCGGCGCAGAAATTAAAAGACCGGTTCGGGATCGAATATAAAATAATTGAAAGCATCTCCGGACTGAAAGATAGTGATATGCTCATGGAAACGCTCTCTATGCTCAGCAGCAACCCTGTCCCGTCACGCTATGTGAGACAGCGTAAAATTCTGCTTGATGGGATGAGAGACGCGCATTTCTTCTTTGGCAGTAAAAAGATATGCCTTGCCCTTGAGCCGGATCTGGCTATACAGACATCACGGCTGCTCGAAGAAATGGGAGCCTTGACAGCGCTCGCAGTCGTGCCCCAGTTCAGTTCAGCCTTGAGCAGCATCAGGGCAGAGGAGATAATAGTAGGCGATCTTTCAACCTTGCCGGCTGATTGCGATCTCATTATTTCAAATTCTCATGCTGCTGATACTGCAGAACATCTCAATATTCCATTGTATCAGCTCGGCTTCCCTGTATATAAGGTCCTGGGGAAAACAGCGCAGGTCTCCATAGGCTATAGGGGAAGTCTTTGTCTTGTCAACGAGATCGCCAATGCATTTGGATGCAGGCACTGAACAAATATACAGAGCATATAACTTAACAAGGAGGTGCATTTATGAAGATAGCCTTTGCAACAACAGACGAGTTGAATGTTAATGAACATTTCGGAAGGTCTGGGAAATTCGCCATTTACGAATTAACAACAGATGGCTACACATTTGTTGAGACCAGAAGATTTGCAGAAGGCCGCGACACTGAGATCGAGGAAACAAAAGGCATGGGCTCGATACATGATAAAAAGGTCGAAAGCAAAGTTGACAGACTCTCTGATTGCAAGATCATCTATCTGACCGAGATCGGCGGGCCATCTGCAGCAAGGCTGATAAAAAAGGGCATCATGCCGGTGAAGGTCAAAGAACCAGTCTCTATCGAGGACTCTCTGGCAAAGCTCTTCGAAAAAGTTAAGGCATCGCCGCCGCCATGGCTGAAAAAGGCAATGATGAAAGAAAGTAGTTAGTAGTCAGTAGTTAGTAGATAAAAACAGGATAGCAGTGACCTAATTCCCCCTTAGGAAAGGGGGAATATTTAAAAAAAGGAGAAAGCAAAATGAAAATGTTAAGGGCGTTTATAAGACCGGAAAAAGAACAGGAAGTGGTATTGGCACTGGAAGGTGCAGGGTTCCCGTCTCTCACAAAGATGCCGGTATTCGGCAGGGGAAAACAGAAAGGACTGCAGATTGGGCCGGTCCATTACGATGAGCTTCCAAAGACACTTATCATGATGGTAGTTGATGATGAAGACACCGGGAAGGTAATAAACATTATCCAGGAAAAGGCAAAGACAGGCTTTATAGGCGACGGCAAGATATTCGTCAGTCCAGTCGACAACGCCTATACTGTCAGAACTGGTGAGGCTGTGCTATGAAAGAGATAACCGCGATCATAAGAAGGGACAAACTCCCTGTAACAAAGAATGCGCTTGACGAACTGGGATACCCTTCACTCACTATTCAGAGCGTCGAAGGAAGAGGAAGACAGAGGGGTGCAATGTGTGCAGAGATGGACTCTGAAATGCCGGACAGCTACTGTACGGCTGTAAAGCTGAAGTCCACTCCTTCGTCTTATGCCCTTGAGCATACGCTCCCGAAGGTGGCCCTTTTCGTTCCCAAGAGGATGCTTACGATAATCGTGCCTGATGATGTTGTCACAAAGGTCATAAAAGCGATCATCAAGGTAAATAAGACCGGCAGGAACGGGGACGGAAAGATTTTTGTCTCACCGGTTGAGGGCGCTTTGCGGGTAAGGACAGCTGAGAAGGATGGAGAGGCGATAACGTAAATTGTAGGCACAATTCATGAATCTATTTCTATGTGTTGAGATACCCTCTCCCTTGAGGGGAGAGGGATGGGAGAGGGTGACTGACAGTTGAAACAGAAAGAGAACACCCTCCCCTTCATCCCCTCCCCTCAAGGGAGGGGGAAATAAAAAATTCCATCGGGTTCCAGAAAAGACCTAAAAGGGAGGCAATATGCCAATTACAGGACATACAAGGGGCGGACAGACATGGACGCCGAAATTTATTGAATCAATTGATGTTGAAAAATGCATCGGCTGCGGAAGATGCTACAAGGTATGCAGCAGGGAAGTGCTTGAGCTTATAGAGAAACCTTTTGAAGGTGAAGATGAGTATGGCGATGACATGGGCAACAAGGTAATGTCTGTTGCGCATCCTGAAAACTGCATCGGCTGTGAGGCATGCTTGAGAACCTGCACAAAAAAGTGCCATATACATATAGAGATATAAGGATGTTATACGACAAAATTGTTGCCATCCTACATTAATGGCACAACTTATTCTTCCTTTGGCCGCTTAGCCTGTTGTTTTTCAAAGATTAATATCTGGCATTGCTATTGCAAAGTACTTATTAAATTAATCCGAAAGAGAGGTACAGGAAGATGGCAGATGAAAAAATATACAGGCCGGATGAGCGTATGAAGAGGCACCCGTGTTTTTCAAAAGAAGCGCATCATAAGTTCGGGAGGATCCATCTTCCGGTTGCGCCTGCCTGCAATATACAGTGCAGATACTGCATACGGAAATATGACTGCGCCAATGAATCACGGCCCGGGATCACCAGCAGGGTCATGCAACGTGATGAGGCTATGGAACGGGTCAGGGCTGTTGTTGATAGAAATGACAATATCAGTGTTATCGGCATTGCAGGACCTGGCGACCCTCTTGCAAACGATGCAACCTTCGAAACTATGTATGCGATTCATAAGGAATTTCCGGAGATCATACTCTGCGTTTCGACCAACGGGCTTTATCTGCCGGAAAAACTTGAAGAACTAATGAAAGCAGGAGTAAGAAGCCTTACTGTAACGATAAATGCGGTCACACCCGGAATGGCGGAGAAGGTATATTCATGGGCTTCATACAAAGGAAGACGATATACAGGAAGGGATGCGGCAACCCTCATTCTAAACAATCAGTGGAGAGGATTAACGAACGCGATCGATGCAGGTCTTATTGTAAAGGTTAATACTGTTTTTATCCCCGGGGTTAATGACATCGAAATTCCTCTGATCGCCTGGCATGCAGGAGAGAGAGGCGCAGATATCATGAATATAATGCCATTGATACCTCAGGCTGAATTTGAGGGGAGAGAACGGCCGTCACAGGAAATGATAAACAAAAAGCGCGCTGAATGCGAAAAACATATCCCCCAGATGACGCATTGCAGACAGTGCAGGGCAGATGCCTGCGGCATACTCGGTGAAGATAAAGATATGGAGCTTGAGACCCTGAATGCCAGAATTGGAGAGGAATACTGTGAGATGGTCTGATTATCACAATAAAAATAAGTGAGGTGCATATGTTTACAATGGCGATAGGTATTCTGGTCTTTAGCATTATTTCTGCTGCTTTCTCTCTCCTGGTTATCAGGAAATACGAGAGATTCGAAAAAGCAGAGATTATGAGTTATTTGCTGCTTTTTGTTTGGGGCGCCTTCCTGTTCGGGATGTATATAGCGCGGCCTTCAACAGGAATACAGCTTGTCAGTCTCTTCAGGTGAGGAACAACAATGGAACTATTCTTACATGAGAAAACAGAGCAAATGGAACGCTATAAACGGCAGTTGATGCTAAACGGCTTTACAGAAGAACATCAGGTGCGACTTTCAAATGCAACTGTACTTGTTGGCGGCATCGGCGGACTGGGAGGTACTGCAGCTCTTTATCTTGCTGCCGCAGGCATAGGAAGGATGGTCCTTGTTCATCGCGGAGATCTTACACTTTCGAACATGAACAGGCAGGTTCTTATGAGCGAAGACTGGATCGGACGCAGCAGGGTCATTATGGGAAAAAAGAGAATACTCGAGATCAATAGCAGCGTTCAGGTGGATATCCATGACAAATCCATATCTGAAGATAATATTGATATATTGCTGGAAGGAGCAGACATTGCTCTGTCAGCCCGTCCCAACTTTAAGGAGAGGAGAATACTGAACATGGCCTGTGTAGAAAATGGAATTCCGATGGTCGAAGCAGCCATGAACGGCATGGAAGCATATATGTTCAATGTCCTTCCCGGTATCACCCCCTGCCTTAACTGTGTATACCCTGCTGACGACCCTGAGTGGCTGGAACTTGGATTCCCTGTGCTTGGTGCAGTCTCCGGCACACTCGGATCCCTGATGGCAATAGAGGCAATAAAAATACTTACGGGCTTTGGGAAACCACTCACCTCCAACATGCTGATATTCAATCTGCTGGATATGCATTTTAGGGTTCTTAACATCCACCGGAACAAACATTGTTCTGTCTGCAGCCAATTATCACCCTCCCCTTTATCCCCTCCCCTCAAGGGAGGGGGCCTTTTTGAGCTATCCTCGCCCCTTGAGGCCTATGGCTCGGAGCCAACGGCTCATAGAGGAGAGGGGGTTTCTTCTTTCTTTGAACTCACCAGTAATCGGGACCGGCACAATGAAAGCTAAGGTCTATCTCATAGATGTTACAAACAGGGATGGTGTACAAACATCACGGATCCTTCTGCCAAAGCTGTCAAAGACCATGTTGAACATATATCTCGATGAGATGGGTGTCTTTCAGAGCGAGATTGGGTTTCCCACACTGAAGCATGAGATCAACTATATTAATGGCAATCTCGATCTTGCAAAGGCCGGCAGAATCAAAAAAATACATCTTGAAGGATGGTGCAGAGCAGTACCTGAAGATGTAATTCTTGCCTTTACTAATTGTCCGGACATGAAGAATCTTAATATATCAATGTCAACCTCAGATATCATGATACAGGGCAAGTTCCAGGGCAGCAAGACCTGGAAGGACATTGTCTCTTCAATGAGCGAAGCTGTCATGACAGCAAAAGAACTCGGGGCAAGGTCCATAGGAGTTAATGCTGAGGATGCCTCCAGAACTGATCTCAACAGACTGATAGATTGTGCTCTTGCAGCAAAGGAGGCAGGCGCTGATCGTTTCAGGTATTGCGACACTCTCGGGTGCGACGATCCAATCTCGATCTTTAAGCGGATCGAGGCCCTTGCACTGGCAACAAACATGGCACTGGAACTTCATTGTCATAATGACCTCGGCATGGCTGAGGCTGTCTCGTGCGCCGGAGCCCAGGGTGCGATCAAGGGCGGGGTCAATGCTTTTATCAACACAACCGTCAATGGGTATGGTGAGAGGTGCGGCAACTGTGACCTGGTTTCAACGATCCTTGCCTTAAAATATTCACATGGTCTGAGCAGGGAAGTGCAGCTGGACGAACAGATTAACCTCAGGGTTGCCTGGAAAATAGCTAAATATGCATCATACGCCTTCGGACTGCCGATACCTATCAATCAGCCGGGTGTCGGAGCCAATGCCTTTGCTCATGAGTCAGGCATCCATGCTGATGGGGCCTTAAAAAGCAGGCGCAACTATGAGCTTTACGATCCTGAGGATGTAGGCCGCGGAGAACCCGAACTTATGCAGACCGGGAGGATCATTACAACCGGGGAATATGGCGGCATAAAAGGGTTTCGTCACGTTTACGATGCGCTCGGTCTTCATTTTGAAAGTGATGAAGAGGCGCGAACCATACTCGAACTGGTCCAGCATGCAAATTTGCATACGCAAAAGCCCCTGACAGATGATGAACTGCGTCTGATAGCAGAACATCCTGATGCGGTGAGAAAAATACTGACAATGTCAGTGTAGGCAGCATTGGGTTGCTAGACAGATCGGGCATAAGATAAAGAAGTACAATCTCAACCCATAGACTTCAGAGATATCCCTTCCAATAAACAACGTCTTTGTGAGTCTCCTCCTTGACCCACTTAATTCATGAATTTCTCTGATGCGGGAAAAAAATACTTGAATGTATAAGAACTGAAGTTACAGACAATGGCACAGTGTCAGGAAAACAGAGATTATCAATCCTTTAAAACTTGAGGATTTCAAGAATTTTTTTAGCCGTATTTGAGAAATTTACGACTGGCTTATGAATAATATTGGTTAAGGGAAGATAACTCCCTGATCTCTCCTTAATTGCGCAAGGTTTTCTTTAGATATCAGGAACCTGTTAGAAAAAACCTTGTTCATCACCGAGATCAGTTGTCGGAATTTGTACGCATCATGGTGTGAGTCTCCCTTTAGTTCAGAGGCAAGCCAATTCTGCTCGTCGGATATGCGCAGCTCTACACCTAACGTATGCTGTTGGGTCTTCTTGCTGATCCGTTCCCGCATTTTATAGACCGGTGTGCCGGGGATCATGATCTCGTTAGTCTCCGCAGTGTAGTGGACCGGCAGGGAGAATGCGATCTTGCACTGGAACTTTCGATGCCCGACCGAAGAATGCGGGTTTTTGGCAGCGTTCACACTCAGGGTCTCATAGAACGTCCCGGCATTTGAGAAGATATCCTCTTCTGGCGGCATTTCATAACTGCCACCGCTCTCTGCAAGGCTGACCATCAGCCGCCTCACTGCTTCCTTCATGCTTTGCGGGCTCTCGAAGAGGGTCTGTGTGATCGAATGAGAAGTGATGTTCTCATGCAGGACAATTCCCCTCTTCTGCAACGCATGAAAAAGCTTTAACGTATCATCAATGTTCTTCAGGATGAACGTGATCGCCAATATATCAAAAATGCCATACGCCTCTCCCCCTACTTCTTTTGCGAGTTTGGTGAACATACTCTCAGGGCTCTTGAGCCTTGTCTTGATCTCAATTATATCAACAGACACTCCATCCCCGCTGTTGAAGACAAGGCAGCCCTCATTTTCATTGAACGTCATTGAGTCTTTTAATTTGTAAATGAACGTCGAGACCTTAACAAAGGCCCTCTTCGCCGATTCATTGTCAGGGATATTTTTTGCATTGTCCCAGCCATACCAGTACAGGTCGTCAAGGCTCTGTCCCTGCGCCTCCAGAAAAAAGCCGAGTTGTGCGTAATCATTGATATCCTGACTGTCCTCCTCCACTGACTTGATAAGGTATCCCATCTTCAGCATGGAACAGGCGACCTGCTGCCATGAAGCAGGGATGTCCAAGTCACTGCCTTTATAACCGTAGAAAACATGCGGATATCTCCGCGACGAAGCAAAAAGGAAAAGATGCCTGGGGTCTTCACTTATGACCTGCCGGAACTCGGTGCTCATAAGTACCGCTTCGATCTCCCCGATTGCATCCAGACATTGCCAGTACAGGCCTTCATTAGCGGACTGCAGTGCAGCAAGTTCTTCAAGTTGTTGACTCACAAAGGGAAAGAGCCAGTGGAGAAAATACCTGTAAACGCGCTCGATATATCTGTCTGCCCGTTCCTTCTCACTCTTATGGATTTCAGTGTTATCGAGTATATCAAACCCGCGGTTGCTCATCATCTTTGCTGCCTGAGAAAGGGCTGTTGCATAATCCCTTGCCGGCAGCAAATTAAAGGGGGTCATTTCGGTCCTGTCCAGGATCGAACCGAAAATCTCGTGGTGGAGTTCCTTGTTCGATTGCTTATCTTTCATATGAAATGCTCGTGTAAATACAGCTCTCAGACAGGTACATTACGCCCAAGTCCGCAAAACTTATACTTATTATAGCCTATGGAAAGTAATTAAAGGGGTAGAGGACAGAACAGCTTTCACCTGAAGAACAGTACCGTTGTCGGATAAGAAGACGGAGAGGGATTCAGCTCCAAACAAACGCAGTTTCGATAGGCATTAATTGTTGAAGATTTCTCACAGAAGAACCCCGCGTTGGCACTGTGTGATATAATTGTGATCAATACAACCAGGTAATATATATTTTTTAGAGGAGGAACTGAATGTCACAGGAAAAAAATATTCAGGATGAGATCGCAAAGGTTGCATATGAACTCTTTGAAAACAGCGGCAGGATGTACGGGTGTGAATTAGAAAATTGGTTGGCGGCAGAAAAGATTGTCATGGAGAAACTCGCAAGGGAAAAAGAGCAAGATGCTGATTTTATAGGTTCTACAAAAGAGAAGAAGGCATCAGGCAAAACCAAACCCAAAACATTGAAAACATCCCAAAAGGACCCCAGTAAATAGTTCACGGGTAAAATAGAGAGACAGGGTTATGACAAAAGGCCGCTATGGTGGTTCTGAGAATCGAAGAAGTCCGAGGTATGATAAAAGATTTCAAGTATTATTAGAATATGAAGGTAAAACACATGAAATTAGAACTATTGATATTTCAGAATACGGTGTTCTTATTCCAAAACGTATACCGCCACCCATAGGGACTCGCGTTAAACTGACCCTGACGATCAGAGATGAAATATCTACATTTGAGGGAGTCGTAATAAGGCATACGAAGTGTCTAGTTAATGGAGTAGAAACTATCGGTGCCGGGATCGATGTTTCTTCATCTGAGTATCAGGAGTTTGTGAAGGACAAGATATTAATTGCTTAGTTTAACTGAAAAGTCGCGCAGCGGTCAGCATGGAGCGATATGATATTTTCTTTTCTTATTATCTGACCTTTTCTTTGTTAAGCATCATCCACCTTTCAGGGTTCGGCAACGGTCTAAATCCTATTCCAGAATAGACCGAATGGGCATCTTGCGTGACAAGAAGCCACTGGTAAACGTTCTTGAGTTCAGGATTGTTCAGGGCGAATCGGATCATCTGCTGCGCTATACCTTTATTCCTGTGGTTCAGTTCAACATAAACATCCATTATGTATCCGAACCTGATTTTGTCACTGATCAGGCGCATATAGCCGACTTGTTCCTGTCCCAGATAGCAGCCAACCACCATAGTTGAGTTGACGGCTCCCTTATGAATTTCCTCTTTACTGATTCCCTGGGACCAATAAGTCTGAGACAACCACTTTTCCAGCACATCGAAGTCCAACCGACAGATATCATTGTCTATTTCGTACATACTATTGATTTTGGCTCTCATTCTTTATCCTTCTGTATGGCTTTCAATTTCGTCGGCATAACCAGCTAATAACGAATTTGTAATGTTAGTCAAATTTACCTCGATTTTCCAATAGTTTGCGCCAATAATAACTTATATTATTATCAGTTTTTTGAAAAGAGCTGATTTCAAGGGAATCTTCTTGCAAGAACTTTGTTATGCAATATTTCATAGATTCCAGAAAAAATAACTTACAATTTTGTAGCATTGCAACATCTTTGTAGTATTTCATCTCTCTGATTTCCTTACAAATCAAGTAGTTACTGCCTGGCATGGTTTTGGCTATTACCTAAAGAAGACAAGCGATGGATACTCTAAAAGAAAAGATAAAAGAAATGGAGAGGGAAGAAATAATCAATGCCCTCAAAGAATGCAACTGGGTCATGGTAAGAGCAGCGAAAAAACTCGGTATAACCGAAAGGATGATAGGGTACAAGATCAAAAAATACGGGCTAAGAATAAAGGAGGTGCAATGGATCAACGTTATACAGGAAAAAGAATCTAGCAAAAACTAAATGAAGTAAAAGCAGAGCGTTCTCTGCTGATCATAAGAAAAAAAGGAGAAATGAAATGAAAAAAGTAAAAAGAATTATTTTGGCAACATTAATGGCAGTAGGCATTTTTGCAGGCAGTGTTTCAGCAGAAGAGCCAAAGTTCTCCGGTTTTGCTTCAGTGGATACAATGAGCAACTATGTATGGAGAGGCATCAAGTTAAGTAACAGTTGGGTTTTACAGCCTTCGGTAGGTATTAGCTACGGTGATTTCAGCGCAAACGTATGGGCCAACTTCGACAAAGATGCTGCCGGACACAACCTGACGGAAACTGACTTCACAGTAAGTTACTCAAAGAGCCTGGGGAACTTCAAGCTTGGCGGCGGATATATTCTTTATACCTTTGACGGATACCAGGACACTCAGGAGGTATTTGCAAGCCTGGGCTACGATACTTTGCTTAGCCCGACACTGACTGTTTATTATGATTTCGACGAAGGCCAGGGCGCATTTGTGACCGCATCAGTCAGTCATGCGTTTGAGCTGCCGAAAGACATCAGCCTGAATCTCGGGGCATTGGCAAGCTACAACATACAAAATGGGATCATGGGATTAGACAGAGACGGCGATAAATTCAGCAATTTCTATAACGCAGAGGTGTCAACTGCGCTCACCATCCCGGTGACCAAGTCAATATCAGTCACTCCCAAGATGGCCTATTCTTTTGCGCTGAGCAACGACTCAAAGAATGCGATAGGGGCCATGGCTGATGATGGCCATCATGACATCTTTTATGGTGGAATTAATTTAACCTGGAGCTTTTAAAGGAGGAAAATATGAAAAAATCAATAGGCATAATAGTGGTCTTGATTGTAATGTCCCTGGCAGGCATGGCGCTTGCCGAGGAAACAGCTCCTATTGCTTCGCCGGTTGCTGAAGCTATGGCAGTTGAAGCGCCTGCACCAAAGATAGACACAGGTGACACGGCATGGATGATCGTTGCAACCGCACTGGTCATGCTGATGTCAATTCCCGGGCTGGCCCTCTTCTATGGCGGTCTGGCAAAACGCAAGGACTCTCTTAATACAATGGCGATGACCTTTGTAACGTTCTGTATAGCGAGCGTCCTCTGGGTCATCTATGGATATACTTTTACTTTCGGTCCGGATATCGGAGGTTTTATCGGCAGTGCAGAGAAACTGATGCTCAAAGGCGTTGGGTCAAACAGCATATCTGATCTTGCCAAGACGATTCCCGAGTATATCTTTATAGTGTATCAGCTGACCTTTGCAGCTATAACAGTTGCATTGGCAAGCGGTGCCTACATTGAGAGAATGAAGTTTTCGGCCTGGATCCTCTTTTCAATACTCTGGATGACACTTGTTTATCTGCCTGTTGCCCACTGGGTATGGGGCGGCGGGTTCCTCGCAAAACTCGGGGCACTGGATTTTGCAGGTGGTACAGTTGTCCATATTAATGCGGGTGTTGCTGCACTGGTTGGAGCTTTGGTGCTCGGGAAGAGAAAAGAAAAAGCTCTCCTTCCCGGCAACCTGACGCTTGTTGTTACCGGCGCCGGCCTTCTCTGGTTTGGGTGGTTCGGATTCAATGCCGGATCAGCCTTGGCTGCAAACGGAATTGCAGGGGCTGCCTTTATCAATACAAATACCGCAACTGCTGTAGCAGCTCTTTCATGGATGGTTGTTGAATGGATGCATTCAAAGAAACCGACAGTGCTCGGCCTTGCCTCAGGCGCAGTAGGAGGGCTTGTTGCAATAACACCTGCAGCTGGCTTTGTGAATATCACAGGCGCGATCGTGATCGGTATAGCTGCAGGAATTATCCCTTTCTTTGCTGTAGCGGTGATGAAGCGGAAACTCGGATATGATGATACTCTCGATGCCTTCGGCATACATGGAGTAGGCGGTACCATAGGTGCGGTCCTTACAGGGGTCTTTGCAGATCCGTCTATAAATGAACTGGGCAAGGGTCTTCTCTACGGAAATCCAGGGCAGCTGCTGACTCAGTTGATCGCAGTTGGAGCAACAATAGTTTACAGTGCAGTCATGACCCTTATCATCTTCATGCTCATCAAATTTACTGTTGGGCTGAGGGTTGATGTTGAAGATGAGATCATGGGACTTGATGAGAGCCAGCATGGCGAAAATGCGTATAACCTATAAAGCAAAAAAGCTCATGGCTCATGGTTTTTTACTATGAGCTATCAGCTAAGAGCTATGAGCTAATAAAGGAGAAAAGATGAAAAAGATAGAAGCGATAATAAAACCATTTAAACTGGATGAAGTAAAGGACGCACTCAATGAGATAGGCATTCAAGGTATGACCGTCACCGAGGTCAAAGGATTCGGAAGACAGAAGGGACATGTTGAGTTATACAGGGGAGCAGAATATGATATCGCCTTTATCCCTAAGGTAAAACTCGAAATAGTTGTCACAGACGCTGTTGCTGACAAAGTTGTATCAATGATCAGCGAAAAGGCTGCGACAGGAAAGATAGGGGACGGGAAGATATTTGTTTTATCAGTTG